>Ga0207652_10000015_pt1 | contig 193042 bp, 185 predicted proteins | sample KBSC63BmetaG_FD_184334 | JGI IMG/M metagenome (GOLD analysis project Ga0207652, IMG submission 184334) | Corn rhizosphere microbial communities from Kellogg Biological Station, Michigan, USA - KBS C6-3B metaG (SPAdes) (version 2) | ecosystem: Host-associated > Plants > Roots > Rhizosphere ...
CAGCGGCACCGGGCCCGCGACCTGCGCACCGGTACGAGTCACCGTCTCGACGATCTTGCGCGCCGAGCTGTCGATGATCTCGTGGTCGTAGGCCTTGAGTCTGATGCGGATCTTCTGTCCCGCCATTGTTCCTTCTTCTGGAGTCGAGCCACTGCTGACTGTTCATGAAGCGGCGGCGGCCGGGTTGTGCTCGGCCGCCGCCGCCTGGGGTGCTACTGGGCGATCTTGATGACCCGACCCGCGCCGACGGTGCGGCCTCCTTCGCGGATAGCGAAGCGCAGCCCCTCCTCCATGGCGATGGGCTGGATCAGCTCGACCTTCATCTCGGTGTTGTCTCCCGGCATGACCATCTCGGTGCCCTCGGGGAGGGTCACGACGCCGGTGACGTCCGTCGTACGGAAGTAGAACTGCGGGCGGTAGTTGTTGAAGAACGGCGTGTGCCGGCCGCCCTCGTCCTTGCTCAGGATGTAGACCTGCGCCTCGAACGAGGTGTGCGGCGTCGTCGTACCAGGCTTGATGACGACCTGGCCGCGCTCGACCTCTTCGCGCTTGATGCCGCGCAGCAACAGACCGACGTTCTCACCGGCCTGGCCCTCGTCGAGCAGCTTGCGGAACATCTCGACGCCGGTGACGGTCGTCGTCATCTTCTCCGGGTGGATGCCGACGATGTCGACGGTCTCGTTGACCTTGACGACACCGCGCTCGATCCGGCCGGTGACCACGGTGCCACGACCGGTGATCGTGAAGACGTCCTCGATCGGCATGAGGAACGGCTTCTCGATCTCGCGAACCGGCTCCGGGATCGCGTTGTCGACCGCGTCCATGAGCTCCATGAGCTTGTCGCTCCACGCCGGGTCGCCCTCAAGCGCCTTGAGCGCCGAGACGCGGATCACGGGAACGTCGTCGCCGGGGAACTCGTACTGCGAGAGCAGCTCGCGGACCTCGAGCTCGACGAGCTCGAGGATCTCCTCGTCATCGACCATGTCGGCCTTGTTGAGCGCGACGACGATGTAGGGCACACCGACCTGGCGCGCGAGCAGCACGTGCTCCTTGGTCTGCGGCATCGGGCCGTCGGTGGCGGATACGACGAGGATCGCGCCGTCCATCTGCGCCGCGCCGGTGATCATGTTCTTGATGTAGTCGGCGTGACCGGGGCAGTCGACGTGCGCGTAGTGGCGCTTGTCGGTCTGGTACTCGACGTGCGCGATCGAGATGGTGATACCGCGCTCCCGCTCCTCAGGCGCCTTGTCGATCTGGTCGAACGGCGTGAACGGGTTGAGGTCCGGGTGCTTGTCGTGCAAGACCTTGGTGATGGCTGCCGTCAGCGTCGTCTTGCCATGGTCAATGTGACCGATGGTGCCGATGTTGACGTGCGGCTTGGTCCGCTCGAACTTGGCCTTAGCCACTGTCGTGTCCTCCTCAGGACGGGTCTGCTGACGGGCAGGTTTGCTTGCTGTTGCTTACTCGCCGTGTGCTTTGGCGATGATTTCTTTCGCGACGTTGCTCGGAACTTCGGCGTACGAGTCGAACTGCATGCTGTAGCTCGCGCGACCCTGCGTCCGCGAACGCAGGTCTCCCACGTAGCCGAACATCTCTGACAACGGCACAAGAGCCTTGACCACGCGAGCGCCGGCGCGCTCGTCCATGGCCTGGATCTGGCCGCGCCGGGAGTTGAGGTCACCGATCACGTCACCCATGAAGTCCTCGGGCGTGATGACCTCGACACTCATCATCGGCTCCATCAGGACGGGGTCCGCCTGACGGGCGGCGATCTTGAACACCATCGAACCGGCGATCTTGAAGGCGAGCTCGGAAGAGTCGACCTCGTGGTAGGCGCCGTCCTGCAGCGTCACCTTGATGTCGACCATCGGGTAGCCGGCGAGCACGCCGAACTCCATGGCCTCCTGGCAGCCGGCGTCGACCGCAGGGATGTATTCGCGCGGGATGCGGCCACCGGTGACCTTGTTCTCGAACTCGTAGCCGCCGCCGCCGTCTTCGCCGTCCGCGTGCGTCGGCTCGAGGTCGATCTGAACCTTGGCGAACTGGCCGGAGCCACCGGTCTGCTTCTTGTGCGTGTAGTCGACCTTCTCGACCTTCTTGCGAACGGTCTCGCGGTAGGCGACCTGCGGCCGACCGACGTTGGCCTCGACCTTGAACTCGCGCTTCATCCGGTCGACGAGCACCTCGAGGTGCAGCTCGCCCATGCCGGAGATGATCGTCTGGCCGGTCTCCTCGTCGCTGCGGACCTGGAACGTCGGGTCTTCGTCCGCGAGCCGCTGGATGGCGGTGCCGAGCTTCTCCTGGTCGGACTTGGTCTTCGGCTCGATCGCGACCGAGATGACCGGCGCCGGGAAGCTCATCGACTCGAGAATCACCTGATTGCTCGAGTCGCAGAGCGTGTCACCGGTGGTGGTGTCCTTGAGGCCCTGGACGGCGACGATCTGACCGGCGCCGCAACCTTCCCGCTCCTCGCGGTGGTTGGCGTGCATCTGGTAGATCTTGCCGATCCGCTCCTTCTTGCCCTTGGTGCTGTTCTGCACCTGGGTGCCCGACTCGAGCTTGCCGGAGTAGACGCGGATGTAGGTGAGCTTGCCGAGGTGCGGGTCGCTCATGATCTTGAACGCGAGAGCGGCGAACGACTCGTTCTCGTCGGCGTGCCGCTCGACGACCGTTTCCTCGTTGCCGACCGCGTGGCCCTGGATGGCCGGGATGTCGAGCGGGCTCGGCAGGTATTCGACGACCGCGTCGAGCAGGGGCTGCACGCCCTTGTTCTTGAATGCGGTGCCGCACAGGACCGGGTTGACCTTGCCGGCGATCGTTGCGCGACGGATGCCGGCGCGCAGCTGAGCCTCTGCGGGCTCCTGGCCCTCGAGGTAGAGCTCCATGAGCTCGTCGTCGTTCTCGGCCGCCGTCTCGAGCAGCTTGTCGCGCCATTCGCGCGCTGCCTCTTCGTGGTCACCGGGGATCGACACCTCGTCGAACGTGTCGCCCTTGCCCTCGTTCTGCCAGAGCAGCGCCTTCATGGTGACGAGGTCGATGACGCCCTTGAAGTCGCCTTCGACGCCCCACGGCAGCTGCAGGACGAGAGGAGTCGCGTTGAGCCGGCTGATCATCATGTCGACGGTGCGGTGGAACTCGGCGCCGACGCGGTCCATCTTGTTGACGAACCCGATGCGCGGAACGTTGTAGCGGTCCGCCTGGCGCCATACGGTCTCGCTCTGGGGCTCGACACCGGCGACGGCGTCGAAGACGGCGACGGCACCGTCGAGCACACGCAGCGACCGCTCGACCTCGACCGTGAAGTCGACGTGGCCGGGCGTGTCGATGATGTTGATCGTGTGGCCCTTCCACTCGCACTTGGTCGCGGCGGAAGTGATCGTGATGCCCCGCTCTTGCTCCTGGGGCATCCAGTCCATCGTCGCGGCGCCCTCGTGGACCTCACCGATCTTGTAGTTGACACCGGTGTAGTAGAGGATCCGCTCGGTCGTCGTGGTCTTGCCCGCGTCGATGTGCGCCATGATCCCGATGTTGCGGACCTTGGCGAGGGCGGTTTGTACGTCAGTAGTCATAAGGAAGAAATCACCAGCGGTAGTGGGCGAATGCCTTGTTGGACTCGGCCATCTTGTGGGTGTCCTCGCGCCGCTTGACGCTCGCGCCGAGGCCGTTGCTGGCGTCGAGCAACTCGTTCATCAGGCGCTCGGTCATCGTCTTCTCACGGCGCTGCCGGCTGTAGCCGACGAGCCACCGCAGGGCGAGCGTGGTGCTGCGACCGGGCTTGACCTCGACCGGCACCTGGTAGGTCGCGCCACCAACACGGCGGCTCTTGACCTCGATTGCCGGCTTGACGTTGTCGAGCGCGCGCTTGAGCGTGACAACCGGGTCGGTGCCGGTCTTGTCGCGGCAACCCTCGAGAGCGTCGTAGACGATCTTCTGGGCGAGCGAGCGCTTGCCGCGCAGCAGCACCTTGTTGACCAGCGACGTCACGATCGGTGAGCCGTAGACCGGGTCGACGATGACCGGATGCTTGGGGGCGGGACCCTTGCGAGGCATTAGCCCTTCTCCCTCTTCGCGCCGTAGCGGCTGCGCGCCTGCTTGCGGCCGCGCACACCTTGCGTGTCGAGCGAGCCGCGGATGATCTTGTAGCGGACACCCGGGAGGTCCTTCACCCGGCCGCCGCGGACGAGCACGATCGAGTGCTCCTGGAGGTTGTGGCCGACACCGGGGATGTAGGCCGTGACCTCGATCCCGCTGGTCAGCCGAACACGGGCGACCTTGCGAAGCGCGGAGTTCGGCTTCTTCGGCGTCGTCGTGTAGACGCGCGTGCAGACCCCTCGACGCTGTGGGCTGCCCTTAAGCGCCGGCGTCTTGGTCTTGCCGATCTTGTCCTGCCGGCCCTTACGGACCAGCTGAGAGATCGTGGGCACTCTGCCGTACTCCTCTTTATCCTGGGTGCTGCTGTCGCCGCTGTTCAGTTGGTTGTGCTCCGACCCCCGCGGTCGGGCGTGTCGGACGATGTCCGCGCTCCGCCCCGGGCGGATTTCCCGCCTGAGTCGAGGGGGGTTGGCGCGCCTGGAACGGCTCCAGGCACAAGCGGACACACTAGCCCGGTCCGTATCCACAGGTCAAAATCGAGGGATCAACACTGGCTATTCGGACATCTCGCCCGTCCCGCGCGGACCTGATCGCCGCCTACGGTACGACGATCCCCGACCTCCTGGGTCCCGACCTGCAGGTTCTGCTGGTGGGGATCAACCCGTCCCTGTATTCAGGCTGGGCCGGCACGCACTTCGCACGGCCAGGCAATCGGCTCTGGCGGACCCTGCATGAGGCCGGCTTCACGGACCGGATCCTGCACCCCCGCGAGACTGCCGCGATCCTGGCCGCCGGGTTAGGGATCACCAACCTCGTCGCCCGTGCCACTGCCCGGGCCGACGAGCTCACGGCGGAGGAGGTCCGCGCCGGCGTCACGCCGCTTCGTCGGCTGACGCGTCGTACTCGGGTGCCCCACATCGCGTTCCTGGGCGTCTCGACCTATCGAGTCGCCTTCGGTTCGCCGAAGGCACGCGTCGGTCGACAGGACGTCACGTTCGAGGGAGCGACGGCATGGGTGCTGCCGAACCCCAGCGGGCTGAACGCGCACTACCAGCAGCCGGCGCTCACCGCGGCGTACGCGGAGCTCGCCGCGGCACTCCGAGCTACGCGCTAGCCAGATCCAGCAAGGTCGAGAAGGCGACGATCTGGGACTCCTCAGCCTGGGTGAGCAGCGGGTTGTCACTCGTCACGACGTACGGCTGGCTGTCCGCCGGGCGGTGGATGTTGTAGGTGTGCCCCAAGTAGAGGACAGCGATGAACCGGCCGCTGACGTCGCCATCCGGGGTGTAGACCGTCGACTGCGGCGCGGTGCACCCGAGGCCGTAGCAAACAGAGGGGAAGAGCGCAAGATAGGAGCGGTAGAACGCAAGGGAGGTTGAACCGAGGTTCGATCCCGGCCTGAGGGCAAATTCGGAATTGCGTCCCAGGCCGGGACAAAAGCCAGTGCTACGCGTGAACGAGGAGACGGGCGGACTGGCCGGCGGCGTTGCCGGCGGTGGCGCCGATTCGCACCTGCAGATGCCAGCGGCCTGCCGGAAGCGACACCCGGAACGCATAGCGCGACCGGCTGTTGAGCACCTTGCTGCCGAAGTGGTGCACGCGCCCGTTCTGGTCGATCCCGATGAGTCGGACCGTTTGGCCCGACTTGTTGGGCGTCACGCCGCCGTAGACCTTCAACGGACCACCCGCGGTGAACGTGCCGTGGATGCCGACCCGCGCAGCGACGAGCACGCGTATCGAGTTGGACGTCGCACCGGAATTCGTGCCGTCGCCCGCGAACGTCGCGAAGAAGGTCTGGTTCTGTGCTGGTCGGGCAACCGTCGACCAACCGCCGGTCGCATCGGTCACCACGGTGTTCACGACGACGATCCCGCCGGTGTCCGACCGGCGCTGCACAACAACGCTGGCACCGCTGATGGCGTGCCCGTTGACGTCGCGCAGCGTGCCACTCACCGGGACGGCTTGACCCGAGGTCGTGCGCGTCGTCCCCACCTGGAGCGTGAGCTGCGCCTTGCGCGATGTGGTCGCGGTCGCAGGCGCAGAGGTGAGGTTTGCGGCGTTGGTCGCGGTCACGGCGAAGACGTAGTCGCTGCTGGCGTCGAGGTTGTTGTAGGTCACCTGAGTGGTGCTCGCGCTGACCGTTTGCGCCGGGATGCCCGTGCCGGTCGGAGACGTCACGGTAACCGTGTAGCCCGTGATCGGCGCTCCACCATCACGTGGCGAGACGACGGCGCTCCAGGAGACGGTGGCAGTGGTACCGGACTTGCTTGCCACTACTGACGTAGGTGCACCCGGCGCGATCGCCGCCACCAGGCAACCCGTGCAGGTCGCCGTACCGAGATCCGTCGTGGTGTTCGTGACAGTCACGTCCACTGCGCCTGCCGACGAACGCGACACGGTGATCGGAATCGTCAGCGACAGCCCGTTGGCCGCCACGGTCGCCGTCTTGTTGCCCTGGACCGCGACGCCGGAACCCGCCGGGAACGTCACCGTTGCGCCAGACTTGAAGCCGCTGCCGTTGACCGTGAGGTCGCCACTGAAGGTGGTCGAGACATAGTGCGGCGACACGCTCGTCACGGTGAAGGCGTTGATCGTCAAGGTCGAGGTGGCCGTGCCGTTGTCGGGGTTCTTTACGGTGACGACAACGTGGTTCGGCGCGTTGGACGCGACCTTGACCGGGATCCGGATCTGGGTGGTGCTCGTGATCGTCGGGGAGCCGGTCGCGGTGATGCCGGTCGCGAAGGTCACCGTCGCACCCGCCTGGAACCCGGTACCTGTGATCGTCAATGTTGTGGCCGCGCCTTGACCGAGCGTCGACGGGCTGACTGTCGTGATCGTCGGGGGCGAGGCGACCTGTATGGCGGCGAGCTTCGTCCCCGAGCCGCCGCCCGTGTTCGTCACGGTGACGTTGGTCGCGTTGGTGCTGCCGGTCGCCGCGTTGCTCGCGACGTGGATGGGCACCTGAATCTGCGTAGAGCTCGTGAACACGACGGGGCCGGTGGTCGTGAAGCCGGTCTTGCTGAATGTCACGGTCGCACCGCGGGCGAAGTTCGTGCCGGTGATGGTCAGTGTGGTGTCCGTGCCCTGCCCCACCGACGACGGTGTCACCGTGCTGATGGTTGGCGCGCCGACCGCGGTGACAGTGAACGTCTTGCCGGTCAGCGTGCCGGTGTTCGAGCCGTTCACGAGCTGCACCGTGTAGGTGCCCGGCGCGACCGCGGCCAGGTTGACGGCACCGGTCCAGCTCTGCCCGTTGGCCGCCGTCGTTCCGCTCGCGACGATGACGTCTTGCCCCGTCACTGCGAATGTCGGCGTCAGCCGAAGCGTGGTGCTTCCCGACGGGATCCCTTGGCCGGTCACGGTCACGGGAACTGCGGTGTTCGCATCAGCATTAGTTGCGGTTGCGGGCGAGATGTCGCTGACGATGAAGGTGTCGATCGTGATGGCGCCGGTCTGGGTCGACCAACCCGCGTCCGGGTTCGTCAACGTGATCGCGAGGGGACCGCCTTGCGGGTTGTTGCCCACCGTGACCGAGACCGTGCCCGACGTCCCCTGTGCGTTGACGGTGACGGCGCCGAACGTGACGCCGCTCTGCGCCGGTGCGGAAGCCACGACACCGGTCTGCATGCCTGTCCCGGTCAACGTCACAGACGTCGTCGTGCCGGCGAGGAGTCGTGACGGCGACGCGCTGGTCAAGGCTGGGGCAGCGACGATGGCGAAAGGTGTCGTGTCCGAGCTGCTGGTCGTGACATCGGTCAGCGTCAGGTTGAAGTTCGACGAGACGGCCGAAGTCGCCGACGTCGACACATCCGCCGACACCGTGTGCGAGGTGCCGTCGACGTTGGTCACGGTCGCGCTCAGGCCCGTAAAGCCCGGGAACGTGACCGTCACCGTGTCCGACGTCGCCACATTGGTGACGCTGATGACGATATGGCGGGCCGGGTGTCCGCTTTGTCCCGCTCCCAGTCCGACGGTTGGACTGGGAGCAACCCCACTGATGCTCGGCGCGGCCGCAAATGCCGGCGCTGCCGCAGCGACGACGGCTGCACCCGACGCGGCGACAACTGCCAGCGAGGCGAGAAGTGCCGATGGACGGCGGACTACTGACATGACCCAACCCCCGACAACTCGGCCGGGGCCTGCTGGGCGCCGGCGGTTCGCGTGAACCTATCCGTTGGACTCCGAAAAGTCCGGCGAGGTTCACAAAATCCACGTCTTTTCAGACGGGAGCGCGGATCTCCCCCGTTTGAGACAAACGGGCGGCCGCCGCGCCGAAATCTTCCTTGCCCAGCTCACGGACGAAGGCCACCGAGTCACCACCCAGGACGGGGCGTCCCGGGTCGACGAGGCGAACGCTCGTCAGCTCCCCGGTCTGGAACCCTCCGCGGGCACCGAGGGTGACACGCAGGATGGCCGACTTGGCGAGATCACCCGAGCGACCGAAGTTGTGGAAGTTTCCCGAGTTGCCGAGGCTGTAGGCGATCAGGTGACCGCGGTAGAACTCGATGCCGCGCAAGACATGCGGCCCACTCGCGAGGACGAGCTTTGCCCCGTTGTCGACCGCCATGTGCGCGAACTGCTTGGCGTTGCCGCGGTCCTCGCCGAACGCGTATTCCTCTCGCCCGGTGACGTGCGTCGCCGTACTGCCTTCCGCTCCGGCGTGCATGTAGACGACGACGATGTCGTTGTTGCTCGCCGCGTGATGGATCGCCTTGGCCGCGGTGTCGAGATCGAGCAGGTTCGGGTCATAGCTGTATGGCGCAAAACCGAGGAACGCCACCCAGACACCGTTGACGTGGACACGGGCAACCGCTCCGCGCACGCCGGCTTGCTTGATGCCTGCGCCGCGCAGTGCGGCAGTCGTGTCAGCCGCGCCAACTGCATGGAAGTCGTCCGAGTGATTGTTGGCGCTGTTCAGCACCGTGAAGCCGACGTCGGCGAAGGTGCGCGCGAAGCTCGGAGGATTACGGAACGCGAAGCAGTCGCCGGATTTCGACTTCTGGCACTTGTTGTCCGTGCGATTCGTCAGGACACCTTCGAGGTTGCCGAAGACAATGTCGGCACCGTTGGTCAACGGCTTCCGGATGCCGCGCAGGTAGTCACTCGGATGCGGCGGCACGCTCGGTGTGTTGCCGAGAATGAGATCACCGATCGCCGTGATGGTGACCGTTCGCTGATCGGTCGGTGCCGCCGTCGACGCCGCCGCGGGGGCGAGGACTACGGATACAGCGAAAGCAAGGGCCACCGGGGAAAGGCGGCGGAGCCGGCCGAATCGTCGCACTAGCGAAAGCTGAGCTCGCGAAGCGAGCGAATTTTCGCGTGGCGACGATCGGCCGGCCCGATGCCTCTTACCGATAGTCGCGATAGCCGGAGTAGTCGTTCCCGTAGCCGTAGTCGTCGAGCCGAACAGCTTCGCCGCTGCCGGTGCCGAAGGCGTAGTCGGTGTCCTCGTACCCGGTCATCGTGTAGACCGCGGCCTTGGCCTCCTCGGTCGGCTCGACCCGGACGTTGCGGTAGCGGCTGATGCCGGTACCCGCCGGGATGAGCTTGCCGATGATGACGTTTTCCTTCAGGCCGAGCAGGGAGTCACTCCGGGCGTGGATCGCCGCGTCGGTGAGGACGCGGGTCGTCTCCTGGAACGACGCCGCCGACAACCACGACTCGGTGGCGAGCGAGGCCTTGGTGATGCCCATGAGGACCGGACGCGCCGCTGCCGGCGTACCGCCCTCGGAGACCACCCGACGGTTCTCCTCCTCGAACTTCGGCCGCTCGGCCAGCTCGCCGGGAAGGAGCTCGGTGTCACCCGACTCGAGGATGTTCACCCGCTTGAGCATCTGGCGAATGATGATCTCGATGTGCTTGTCGTGGATCGTCACACCCTGCGAGCGGTAGACGTCCTGCACCTCCTTGACGAGGTGCAGCTGCACCGCACGCGGGCCGAGGATGCGCAGCACCTCGTGCGGGTCGACCGCACCTGCGTGCAGCTGCTCGCCGACCTCGACGTGCTGACCTTCCTCGACACGCCACTGGCCACGCGCACGCTCTGACTCGGCGTCGTACCAGCGCCAGGACAGCATCCGCTTCGGGATGCCGTACTCGACCGGGTCGGCCCCGTCGTCGGGAGTGACGACGATCTTCGCGGTCTTGTCGGTCTCTTCGATCTTGACGCGACCGGCGACCTCGCTGATCGGCGCGCGGCCCTTGGGCTGGCGTGCCTCGAACAGCTCGACCACACGCGGCAGACCGTGGGTGATGTCCTCACCCGCGACACCACCGGTGTGGAACGTCCGCATCGTCAGCTGGGTGCCGGGCTCACCGATCGACTGCGCGGCGATGATGCCCACCGCCTCGCCGACGTCGACGAGCTTGCCGGTCGCGAGCGAACGGCCGTAGCACTTCGCGCAGATGCCGACCTTGCTGTCGCAGGTGAGCACGCTGCGGACGCGCACCTCTTTGACGCCCTGGTCGACAAGCCGGCCGATGAGGACGTCACCGAGATCGGCGCCCGCCTCAGCAAGGGTGTCCTTGCCCTCGGTGACCGCCTCGGCCAACGTGCGGGCGTAGACGCGGTTCTCGACGTTTTCGCGGTCGAGTACCTGCTCACCGCCCGGACCGTCGACCGAGATCGGCACCATGATGCCGCGCTCGGTGCCGCAGTCCTCTTCGCGAACGATGACGTCCTGCGACACGTCGACGAGACGACGGGTCAGGTAACCGGAGTCCGCCGTACGAAGTGCGGTGTCGGCCAGACCCTTTCGAGCACCGTGGGTGGAGATGAAGTACTCCAGCACGGTCAGACCCTCGCGGAAGTTGTTCTTGATGGGCCGCGGGATGATCTCGCCCTTCGGGTTGGCCACCAGACCACGCATACCGGCGATCTGCTGGACCTGCAGCATGTTTCCTCGAGCACCGGACCCGACCATCATCTGGATCGGGTTGTACTTCGGGAAGTTCTCCTGCATCTTGCGGGCAACCTCAGTGGTCGCACGCGTCCAGATCTCGATGAGCTCCTGCCGGCGCTCGTCGTCGGTGATGACGCCGCGCTCGTACTGCTTCTGGACCTTCTCCGCCTGGTCCTCGTAACGCGCGAGGATCTCCTGCTTGTCCGGCGGCGTGACGACGTCCGAGATCGCGATGGTGACACCCGCGCGGGTGGCCCAGCGGAAACCGGCCTCCTTCAACGCGTCGAGCGTTGCGGCCACCTGGACCTTGGGGTAGCGCTCCGCGAGGTCGTTGACGATCTCACCGAGCTGCGCCTTCTTGACCTCGTGGTCGATGAACGGGTAGTCCTCCGGCATCGCCTCGTTGAACAGGCACCGGCCGAGGGTGGTCTCGAGCAGCAGTGGCTGCCCGGCCTCCCAGCCTTCCGGCACCTCGAGCGGGCGCGTTGAGGTTTCGGCACCGCGCTGGACCGCCGGCCGCGTCCCGTCGCCGTCGAGCGCGGCGGGCACGTCGTCGACACGGATCTTGACCTTGGCCTGAAGGTCGAGCTCCTTCTTGTCGTAGGCCATGACGGCCTCGGCGACCGAACCGAAGACACGACCTTCGCCCGGAGTGCCATCGCGCTGCGCGGTCAGGTAGAACAGCCCGAGCACCATGTCCTGAGTCGGCGACGTGATCGGTCGACCGTGGGCCGGCGACAGGATGTTGTTGCTCGACAGCATCAGCACCCGAGCCTCGGCCTGCGCCTCGGCGGACAGCGGCAGGTGCACTGCCATCTGGTCACCGTCGAAGTCGGCGTTGAAGGCGGTGCAGACCAGCGGGTGGATCTGGATGGCCTTGCCCTCGACGAGCTGCGGCTCGAACGCCTGAATGCCGAGCCGGTGCAACGTCGGTGCACGGTTGAGCAGAACCGGGTGCTCGGTGATGACCTCTTCGAGGACGTCCCACACGACCGGACGAGCACGCTCGACCATGCGCTTCGCACTCTTGATGTTCTGCGCGTGGTTCAAGTCGACGAGGCGCTTCATGACGAACGGCTTGAACAGCTCGAGCGCCATCTGCTTGGGCAGACCGCACTGGTGCAGCTTGAGCTGCGGGCCGACGACGATGACCGAACGGCCGGAGTAGTCGACGCGCTTGCCGAGCAGGTTCTGGCGGAACCGGCCCTGCTTGCCCTTCAGCATGTCGGACAGCGACTTGAGCGGGCGGTTGCCCGGCCCGGTGACCGGACGGCCGCGACGGCCGTTGTCGAACAGTGCGTCGACGGCCTCCTGGAGCATCCGCTTCTCGTTGTTCACGATGATCTCGGGCGCACCGAGGTCGAGGAGTCGCTTCAACCGGTTGTTGCGGTTGATGACCCGGCGATAGAGGTCGTTCAGGTCACTCGTCGCGAACCGGCCACCGTCGAGCTGCACCATCGGGCGCAGGTCCGGCGGGATCACCGGCACGCAGTCGAGCACCATGCCCATCGGCGAGTTGCGGGTGTTGAGGAACGCCGAGACGACCTTCAGCCGCTTGAGCGCACGCGCCTTCTTCTGCCCCTTACCGGTGCGGATCTGCTCGCGCAGGTTCTCCGCCTCGGCCTCGAGGTCGAAGTTCTCGAGAAGACGCTTGAGTGACTCCGCGCCCATACCGGCCTCGAAGTACTCGCCCATCGTCCCGGGAACGACGCGCCAGGTGCCGTCCTCGTTCTTGGCACCCTTGCCGAAGCGGTCACGAAGCTCGCGGTAGAGACGCTCGTCGGTGACGAGCTGCTTGACCCCGATCGACTTGAACTGGTCGAGGACGGCGTCGAGCTCATCGACAGAGCGGTCCGCACGGGTGCGGATCTGCTTCATCTCACGGTCGGCCGCGTCGCGCACCTTGCGGCGAGCGTCGCCCTTCGCGCCCTCGGCTTCGAGCTGCGCGAGGTCTTCCTCGAGCTTCTTCTGCCGGGTCTCGATGTCGACGTTCATCCGGTCGGTGATGCGCTGCTTCTCCACCGAGATCTGGGCCTCGATCGACGCCAGGTCGCGGTGGCGGGCTTCCTCGTCGACATCAGTGACGAGATAGGCCGCGAAGTAGATGATCTTCTCGAGATCCTTCGGCGCCAGGTCGAGCAAGTAGCCGAGCCGGCTCGGGACACCCTTGAAGTACCAGATGTGCGTGACCGGCGCGGCCAACTCGATGTGGCCCATCCGCTCACGACGCACCTTGGCGCGAGTTACCTCGACGCCGCAGCGCTCACAGATGATGCCCTTGAACCGAACCCGCTTGTACTTGCCGCAGTAGCACTCCCAGTCCCGGGTGGGACCGAAGATCTTCTCGCAGAACAAGCCGTCCTTTTCCGGCTTGAGCGTGCGGTAGTTGATGGTCTCCGGCTTCTTCACCTCGCCGTGCGACCACTGACGGATGTCGTCCGCGGTCGCCAGGCCAATACGCAACTCGTCGAAGAAATTCACATCGAGCACGTGTCGTGCCTCTCTTCTCTTCTTTCTTATGTCTCGGACGGAGTTTTCGAGCGAAGCGAGAAAACTTCGTCCGATTTAGACTTCTTCGACCGAAGAAGGCTCACGCCGGCTCAGGTCGATACCTAATTCTTCAGCGGCCCGGAACACGTCCTCGTCGGTCTCGCGCATCTCGATCTGCATGCCGTCGCTGGAGAGCACCTCGACGTTGAGGCAGAGCGACTGCATTTCCTTGATCAGGACCTTGAACGACTCGGGGATGCCGGGCTCGGGGATGTTTTCGCCCTTGACGATCGCCTCGTAGACCTTGACGCGGCCGAGGACGTCGTCGGACTTGATGGTCAGCAGCTCCTGCAGCGCGTATGCCGCGCCGTAGGCCTCGAGGGCCCACACCTCCATCTCGCCGAACCGCTGGCCACCGAACTGAGCCTTACCGCCCAACGGCTGCTGCGTGATCATCGAGTACGGACCGGTCGACCGAGCGTGGATCTTGTCGTCGACCAGGTGGAGCAGCTTCAGGATGTAGATGTAGCCGACGGAGATCGGCTCGCGGAACGGCTCACCACTGCGGCCGTCGTAGAGCTGCGCCTTGCCTTCGCCACCGACCAGCTGGACGCCGTCGCGGTTGGGCAGCGTCGAGGCCAGCAGCCCGGAGATCTCCTCCTCGCGAGCACCGTCGAAGACCGGCGTCGCCACGTTGCTGCCAGGGTCCGACGCGTCGGCACCGATCTCGGCCAGGCGCTTCTGCCAGGCCTCCTTCGTGCCGTCGACCTTCCATCCGGTCTTGGCCACCCAACCGAGGTGCGTCTCGAGCACCTGGCCGACGTTCATTCGGCCCGGCACCCCGAGGGGGTTGAGGATGATGTCGACCGGTGTGCCGTCCTCGAGGAACGGCATGTCCTCGACCGGCAGCACCTTGGAGATGACGCCCTTGTTGCCGTGCCGGCCGGCGAGCTTGTCGCCGTCGGTGATCTTGCGCTTCTGCGCGACGTAGACGCGCACCAGCTCGTTGACGCCCGGCGGCAGCTCGTCGCCGTCTTCGCGACTGAACACGCGGACGCCGATGACCTTGCCCTCTTCACCGTGCGGCACCTTGAGCGAGGTGTCACGAACCTCGCGCGCCTTCTCACCGAAGATCGCGCGGAGCAGGCGCTCTTCCGGCGTCAGCTCGGTTTCACCCTTGGGAGTGACCTTGCCGACGAGGATGTCGCCCGGAACAACCTCGGCACCGATACGGATGATGCCGCGCTCGTCGAGGTCAGCGAGGACCTCCTCGCTCACGTTCGGGATGTCCCGCGTGATCTCCTCGGGACCGAGCTTGGTGTCGCGCGCATCGACCTCGTGCTCCTCGATGTGGATCGAGGAGAGCACATCTTCCTGCACCAGCCGCGAGGACAGGATGATCGCGTCCTCGTAGTTGTGGCCTTCCCAGGACATGAAGGCGACGAGCAAGTTCTTGCCCAGCGCCATCTCGCCGTTCTGCGTGCAGGGACCGTCGGCGATGACCTGACCGATCTCGACCTTCTGGCCCTCGTCCACGATGGGCTTCTGGTTGATGCACGTGCCCTGGTTGGACCGGCGGAACTTGGCCATGCGGTAGGTGCGCTTGGTGCCGTCGTTCTGCGCGACCGTCACGTAGTCGGCGGACACCTCCTCCACCGTGCCGGCGGACTCGGCGACCACGACGTCGCCGGCGTCGACCGCGGCGCGGTATTCCATGCCGGTGCCGACCAGCGGCGCCTCACTGCGAAGGAGCGGCACCGACTGGCGCTGCATGTTGGAACCCATGAGCGCACGGTTGGCGTCGTCGTGCTCGAGGAACGGGATCATCGCGGTCGCGACGGACACCATCTGCCGCGGCGAGACGTCCATGTAGTCGATGCTGGCGGGCTCGACGTAGTCGACCTCGCCGCCCTTCTTGCGCACCAGCACGCGGTTCTCCGCGAACGTGCCGTTCGCGTTGAGCGGCGCGTTCGCCTGCGCGATGACGTGGCGGTCTTCCTCGTCAGCGGTCAGGTAGTCGATCTGGTCGGTGACCCGGCCCTTGTCGACCCGTCGGTACGGCGTCTCGACGAAGCCGAACGGGTTGACCCGGGCGAAGCTCGACAGCGAGCCGATCAGGCCGATGTTCGGGCCTTCCGGCGTCTCGATCGGGCACATCCGGCCGTAGTGGCTCGGGTGAACGTCACGGACCTCGAAGCCGGCCCGCTCACGCGACAGACCACCCGGGCCCAGCGCCGACAGGCGGCGCTTGTGGGTCAGGCCCGCCAGCGGGTTGGTCTGGTCCATGAACTGCGACAGCTGTGAGGTGCCGAAGAACTCCTTGATCGACGCCACCACCGGGCGGATGTTGATCAGGGTCTGCGGCGTGATGGCCTCGACGTCCTGGGTCGTCATGCGCTCGCGGACGACACGCTCCATCCGGGACAGGCCGATGCGGACCTGGTTCTGGATGAGCTCGCCGACCGTGCGCAGCCGCCGGTTGCCGAAGTGGTCGATGTCGTCGGTCTCGAAGCCGGCGTCACCACGGTGCAGGCGTACGACGTAGTCGATCGCGGCGACGATGTCGTCCTCGGTGAGGACGCCGGTGCCGAGCGCGACCTCGAGCCCGAGCTTCTTGTTGACCTTGTAGCGACCGACCTTGGCCAGGTCGTAGCGCTTCTCGTTGAAGTAGAGGTTGTTGAGAAGCGTCTCGGCAGCGTCGCGCGTCGGCGGCTCACCGGGACGAAGCTTGCGGTAGATGTCGACGAGCGCCTCGTCCTGGGTCGTCGTGTGGTCCTTGTCGAGGGTGACGCGAATCGACTCGAAATCCTCGAACCGCTCGAGGATGCGGGCGTTGTCCCAGCCGAGCGCGCGCAGCAGCACCGTCACCGGCTGACGCCGCTTGCGGTCGATGCGGACGCCAACCTGGTCGCGCTTGTCGACTTCGAACTCCAGCCACGCACCGCGGCCGGGAATGATCTTGGCGCCGAAGACATCGCGGTCGGAGGTCTTGTCGAGCGTGCGCTCGAAGTAGACGCCCGGCGAGCGGACGAGCTGCGAAACGACGACGCGCTCGGTGCCGTTGATGACGAATGTGCCATTCGGGGTCATGAGCGGGAAGTCGCCCATGAAGACCGTCTGGCTCTTGATTTCGCCGGTCTCGTTGTTGGTGAACTCGGCGATCACGAACAGTGGCGCCGAGTAGGTCATGTCCTTGTCCTTGCACTCCTCGACGGAGTGCGGTGGGTCCATGAGCTTGGGCTCACGGAACTCCAGGGACATGGTGTCGGAGAAGTCCCGAATGGGGCTGATCTCCGCCAGGATCTCCTCGAGACCGCACATCGCGCCGGGGTTCTCGGTCCGCCAGTCCTCGGATCCGATCAGCCAGGAGAACGAGGCCGTTTGGAGGGCGAGGAGGTCGGGAACCTCAAGAGGCTCGGAAATTCGAGCGAAGGAGATGCGGCGCGGAGCGAGGGAGGACTGGGAGGGGGCGGACGAGGTAGAGCGCGACGGGGCCAAGTGTTGTCCTTCTTCCGAAAGCTCACTGCGGGGCGCGCGCACGCCGAACGACCCGCCCCAAGAGGCGTGCAGACGTCAACAGGGCAGGAGCGACGGTAGGCAGCGCAAACGCGCAGTGTAGCCAATCGGCGCACTGCTGTCGAGCCAGCCTCGGTTGGTCACTAAAAGTGACCGCCGGGCCGGCGCATATATCGGAGTCACTGCTGGCGGACAGGATGGCCCCCCGCCTGTGCCCAGTCAAGGGACTCGCCCGCAAAGACTGCCGGATTAGGCAGCCGACGTGCTCGCCGGGACGGGGCTAAACCGGGCTGAGCTTGTCGATCAGCCAGCGCCCACCCGACTTGACGAGGGTGACATCGATGCGGGCCCGGTCCAGCCGCGGCGCCGCCAACTGGGAGTTCGTCACGGTCTGGTCCACGAAGACCAGCACGACCGCTCGGCCGGTCCCGACGTTGATGGCACCGGCCGCTCCCGGTGGCACGACGGCGGTGCTGGTGGCGCGGTACTTGGCCGCCAGCGGCTCAACAGCCGCTGCGGTCGTCTTGACGTATTTCGCCCGGAAGCCCGGCGTGAGCAAGGCCTCGGCGTCCTTGAAGTCGTTCTGGAGGTGGCGGTAGTCGTAGGACAAGACGGTGGCGACGCCCGAGCTTGCCGCGGCGATCGCCTCGCGGCGGGCGGTGTCGACTGAGTGCCGATGTGAGACGCGTACGGCGGCGACCGCGGTCAGTGCCGAGGCCGCAATGGCGATGACCGCCGTAACGGCGACGATCACCACCCGCTTGGCGTGGCTGGAGGTCATAGCGGCTTCACCTGGCTGGCGAGCCACCGGCCATTGACCCGCTTGAGCACGATCTGCAGGCCGAACGAGTCGCTCTGACCGTTCGGAACGCTGGTGTTGGTCACCTTCCGGTTGACCGCGACGAGCACGGTCGCGGAGTCCCGGTTAGCGTCGACCAGGCCGGCGCTGGCCACGTCCGCCGTGGAGACCGCCTTGGCCTTGATGATCAAGTCCTGGACGCCGGCGCTCTGCGTGGCGTATTGGCTCTTGAAGGCGCCGGTGGACTCGTTGACGACCCGGTTGAAGTCGTCCTGCAGATGCCGATAGTCGTATGCCGAGAAGTCGACCGCGATCTGCTGTCCCGCGAAGAGCGCCGACTGGCGCAGCGACGCGACGTCTTCACGATGGGACAGCTGCCTGGCCCCGACGGTGGCAAGGGCCGAACCGGCAAGGGCCACCGCGAGGGTCGCGCCACCGATCACGACGGTCGCGCGCGCGACCCCCGGCCGAGCCGACATGGCAGCAGGGTCCGACATCACTCTCCTAGCGGTTGCGGGATTGGCTCTGGGGCTAGCGCATGGTAGGCGCGATGAGCAGCCATTCCCATGAGTTGGAACCGAAGATCGGAGCCAGCGGACCGTTGTAGCCGAGCTGGTAGGGCTTTCCGTCGAGGCCGACCAGCATGCCGGTCTGCGGGTTGTAGGACAGCGGCACCACGGTGTCCGGCTGGCTGAGCGCAGCCGGCGAGGCAGAGCCCTTGCCGCCACCCCCGCGCTGCTGGGAAAGGGTGGGCTTGTTGGAGTGGCCATAGCGCGGGCCCGGATACGGGTCGCTGTTGGTGACCTGGGCGTTGTCCGGACGCGGGACGTTGCGCGACCCGCGCTGGTCGGTGGTGATGCCGGGGCCGTGGCAGTAAGCGTTCAGGTTGGCCGGGCCGCCCCAGTCGGAGGGCTTCGACGAATTGTCCTTGTTGCCGCGGATCTTCGTGGAGCTATAGCCGGTCGTGCACGGTTGGCCGTTGTCGGTGACCTGACCGAAGTGAGCCGTGCCGTCGCCGGGGGTGACGTAGAAGCCGGACGCCGTCGTCGCGGGGAATAGCTCCAAGGTCGCCCGCACGTATGGCAGACGCACCGCCTGGATGCGGTTGAACGTGACGAGGTTGCCCAACAGCGTCGGCAGGACGGCTTCGTTGTCGCGCAGCAGGCCGGCGAGCTGATGGGACGCGCCGACACCGGCGTCGAGGATCTGCCGGATGCTGGGATCGCTCACGCGGAGCTGGTCGGAGAACGACGCGAGGCTCGCCGCCCAGGCCTTCAGCTCACTCGCCACGGCGTTCTGGGTGTCGAGCACGGTGCGGCCGTCGTCGATGAGCTTCAATTGCTCCGGCAACGTCGCGATGGCCTGCTCGGTCAGCGCGTTGCCGTTGTCGATGAGGGACTGCAGTGACGGGCCGACGTCGTTGAAACCCTTACCCAGCTCGTCGATGACCGTCGCGAGGTGCTTGCGGTTGACGCTGTTGACGAGGCGGTCAAGGTCGACGAGCAAGGTCGCGGTGTCCGGCGGGATCGTCGTGTTCTGAATCCCGATGGTGCTGCCGTTTTGGAGGTATGGCGCTGAGTCGCTGTCGGGCTCGAGGTCGACGTACTGCTCGCCGACAGCGGAGAGGTTGGCGACAGTCGCGTGCAGCTGCGCCGGGATCTTCTTGCCGTGGTCAATCTTCAGCTCGACCTGGACGCAGTGCCCAGTGCTCCCGCACTGTGCTGAGTCCGAGCGCACGGTCATGGCACCGACGCGGCCGACGGCGACGCCGCGCTCGGTCACCTCGGCATTGGTAAAGACGCCCCCGGTCTCTGGCAGGTACATGCGGACGGTGAACGGGCCGCCGGAGAAGAAGTGGAAGCCGACGTAGTTGCTGCCGACGTAGAAGATGCCGAGCAGGGAGATCAGCAGGAAGGCGACGAGCTGGATCTTGACGGTCCGGCGGATCATCCGACACCGCCTCCCGGCAAGCCGTTGCCGAGCAGATCATTGAGCACGTTGCCCGGGCTGGGCAGCGGCACCGGAAGGTTCGGGACCAACCCACCGGTGGGATCGGGTGTCGTCGAGGAGCCCGACGACTTCGGCCCGGCATGTCCCTGCAGCGCGCCGGCCATGCCCTGACACGACGGGAGCGGCAGCGGTGCCAGATGGCAGACCACGGGGTCCGCGTTGAACGACAAGTACAGCCCGTTGTAGTCGCCGGGAATTGCCTTGTCGATGTTCTTCGGGAACGGATAGGTGATGAGCAGCTCGAGCGAGTGCGGGAGGTTGGTACCTGCGGCACGCAAGTGCTTGAGGATCGGTTGCAGGTCGCGAAGCCCGGCGACGGTCTGTTCGCGGCTGGACGTGATGATGTGGGTGGCGACCTTGCCGAAGCGCGAGAGGTCGGAGAGCAGTGTGGTGAACTGCTCGCGGTTGTCTGCCAGAACCTTCAAACCCGGTCCGAGATCGTCCAGCGCGGTGGCAATCGTGCCGGTCTGCTTGGCGAGCGCGCCGCTGAAGCGGTCGAGCTCGTCGAGGGCGTGAACGATCTGCTGCTTCTGCGAGTCGAGGTCGCTGACGAACGTGTCCAACTGGGTCAGCGCTGACTTCACGGCTTGCTCACGGCCGGCGAGCGCTTTGCTGATCTCGACGTTGATCGTCTGCAGGTCCTGCAGGTCGCCGCCGTTCAGCACCGCCGACAGGACTCCGAAGACCTCCTCGACCGACGGAAGGTCGCCGGTGGAGTTGTAGGCGATGACGTCGCCGTTCTTGAGCTCGCCCTCCGGCGCCTGGCTGGCGGGCGGGGAGATCGCTATGTACTTCTCGCCGAGCAGTGTCGTTTGTTCCAACGTGGCCACGGCGTTCGCCGGCAGGTGGACTGACGTCTTGATGCGCATGTGGACGTGCGCGCGGTTGTCGGACGGGTCGTAGTCGATGCCGGTCACGTCACCGACCGCCACGTCATCGACGCGTACGGCGGACATCGGCACGAGATCCTGCACGTCACGGAACACCGCGGTGACGTGGTAGACCGAACCGCCAGCATTGCCACCGGGCAGCGGCAGCGAGTAAGCGCCCTTGAATCCACAACCGGTCAGTGCGGCTAGACCGGCGAGGACCGCTGCGATGAGCCGGGCGGGTGACTTCATCGCTTCACCGCCAAGAGATCGGCCCAGGAGGCGGGCGTCGCAGCGGTGGTACAGAAAGCGCCGCCGAGCACCTGGCACAAGATGCCGTTGGGACCCGTCGGGTTGGTCAACGGACCGGACGGGTCGTCCTTGGTGTCGAGAGTGTGAGCCTTGGGGTCGCCGGCCAGCGCGAGGTTCGACAGGGCGAACGGCGCCATGTCGATGATCTCCGTGACGGCTTCCTTCTCCCGGGTCAGCACGTTGGTCACGTTCGTGAGCCCGTGGATGTCTCCGGTCAGGGCCGACCGGTTGTCGGCGACGAAGCCGTTGACCAGCTGCAGCGCGGTCGCGAGGTTGGAAAGCGCGGCACCCAGATCCTGACGCTCGCCCGCGAGCTGCCCGCCGACCTTCTGCAGGTTGGAGTTGAGGGCACGGATGCCGCCGTCGTTGGCGGCGAGAGTCGTGGTGAACCGCTGCAGCTGCCGCACGGTGGCAAAGAGGTCTGTCCGGCTCCCGGCGAGTGTGGAGATAGCCGCCGAGAACTGCTTCAGCGCGGCGTTCAGTTCCGCGCCGTTGCCGTCAAGGTTCTTCGCGCTGACGTTGATCAGCCGGGAGAGGGCACCGCTCTTGTTGGCGCCTTGCGGGCCGAGCGCGCGGTTCAGCTGGTCGAGGTTGCGGAAGATCTCGTCGAACTCCAGCGGCACCTGGGTGCGGTCGGTGTCGAGAACGGAGTTGTCAGGCAGCGTGGGGCCACCTGTGAAAGCAGGCGTGAGCTGGATGTAGCGGTCGCTGACGACGGACGGCGGGACAATCACTGCTTGCACGTTGGCGGGCAGTGAGTACTTGCCGTCATACGAAATCTGCACGCGAACCTTCGTGCCGACGACGGTCAACTTGTCGATCTTGCCGACCTTGACGCCGAGAATGCGGACGTCGTTGCCTTGGTAGAGGCCGATCGTGCGGCTGAAGTAAGCGGTCAGGTGGCGCGTGCCACCACCGCCGCCGCCGGCGGCCATCGCGCCACCGGCTGCCGCGAGACCCGCGACGACCAGGACAGCCACGATGATGACCAGTCGCCGGCGCACCGCACCCAGCGTCCGACTTCCTAGGGCGCGGCTCATCGCTTCGCTCCCGCGTTCGCGCCGAGCGGCGGACAGAACTTCGTGCCGCCCAGCGACACGCAGCCGTTGCTCAAGCCGCCCGGCAGGTTCCACAGCACCGTCTCGAACCACCGGCCGTTGCCGAGCACATCGGTGAAGTCGCGAATGAACGGTGCGGCGAGATGGATCGTTGCGTCGAGACTGTCCTGGTTGCGCTGCAGGATCTGCAAGGTCTGATGCAGGTTGGCGAGCGCGGGCTTGAGCACGGCGCGGTTCTCGCGCACCAGTGCGGCTAGTTGCTGCGACACGGCAGCTGTATCGACGAGAAGCCGGTGCACGACCGCGCGTTGCTCGTAGACGGTCTGCAAAATCAGGTTGCTGTCGTTGATGAGCTTGGCGACCTCGGCATCGCGGGCGGACAGCGTCTGCGTCACCCCGTTGGCCCTGGACAGCAGGTCGTGCAGCTCGTTGTTCCGCGAGGCGATGCTCGTCGACAGCCGCTCGAGGCCGCGCAGCGAACTCTGCACGTACGGCGGGGTGTCCTTGAACGCGGCGGAAATCGTGTCGAATGCCTGGGCGAGCTGCTGCGTGTCGATCTGGCCGGCCCGCTGCCCGAGCCCATTGAACGCTTGGGTGACGTCAAGCGGAGTCTCCGTGCGCGCCAACGGAATGTCTTCGCTCAACGACCCGGCTCCGGCCGGGAAGAGCGCGATGTATTTCTGGCCCAGCAGCGTCTTGATCTTGATCTCGGCACGGCTGTCCGGGCCGACGTGAACGCCCGAGACCCGCAGGCCGACGCGTACCTGTGCGCCGTCGAGGGAGACACTGGTGACGGAGCCGACCTTTACGCCTGCGACCCGAACGTCGTCACCGGGCTTGAGGCCGGCCGCGTCGGCGAAATTGGCGTGGTAAGTGCTGCCGCCGTTGAGGAACGGCAGCGCGCTGGCGTTGAACGCGAGCAGCAGCAAGCCGATGATGACCGCCAGCCCGATCGCGCCGATCGGGACGGGGTTGCGCTCGCGGAATGGCGTCATGAGTGACACGCCGGGACGTTGATGACGGTGTTGGGGTTGCCGCCGCCCTGGGTGATGGCGTCGGCGAGTGCGCCGGTCATTTCCAGGTCACACAAGTAGAAGTTGAAGAACGTGCCGTATGTCGCCGTACGGATGATCTGGGTGAGCTTCGTCGGTGCACGCTTCAGGTATTCCTCTAGCGTGTTCGGGCCCTTGCAGTTGTTCGGGGCAAACCGCGGGTCCTTTGACGGGTTCTCCTTGCCACTGGTGAGCAAGCCTGGGCAGTTCTTGGTGGTGTTCAGGTTGTGGGCGAGCCCGGCGAGGTTGCTGAGGTCGGAAGGCAGGTACGGCCGGATCTGCTGGAGCAACAGCGCGCTGTTGCTCGCCAGGCTGTCGATGTTGGTCAAAGATGCCGCGATCGTGCCGCGGTCTGCGGCGAGGCCGGAGACGAGCCGCTGCAGCTGAACGATGAGCTGGTTGAGGCCCTGGTCGCGCTTCTCGATCGTGTCGAGAACCTTCAAGAGGTTGTTGACGACGCCGCCGATGACCGCGTCGCGGTCGGCCACCGTGTTGGTCAAGCTCGCTGACTTGGCGGCGAGGTCGGCGATCGTCCCGCCTTCACCCTGCAGCGTCTTGATGATCTCCAGCGAGAACGAGTTGACGTCATTCGGCGTCAGCGCCTGGAACAGCGGCCGGAAGCCGTTGAACAGCGCAGTGAGATCAAGCGCCGGTGCTGTCCGCGAGAGCGGGATGACGTCGTCCTTCGACTGCGGCGTGCCGCCCGGCTGCTCGATCAACGCCACGTACCGCTGCCCGACGAGGTTGAGATAGCGCATCTGCAGCTGCGTCGAGGTGGTCACCGGGACGTCCTTGTCGACGCTGAAGTGCACCTGCGCGTACCGGTCGCTGACGACCTTGATCGAGGTCACCGTGCCGACGCGGACGCCGGCTGCGCGGACGCTGTCACCCGCCAGCAGACCGGTGACATCGGTGAACTGCGCGGAGAACGAATGCGTCGATCCGAACGTCCTGTTGCTGATGGTGATGCCGAGAACGGTCGTCGCGAGGACCGTCACGATGGCGAAGATCATGAGCTTGACGAACGCGGAGAGCGTTTGACCCTTCACGAGACGCTCACCGCCATCCCGCGCAGCATCGGGCCGACGAGGAGGTCGGCCAGCCCGATGGGAAGGCCGGAGCCATCGTTACCAAGCACTGGCGCCAGCAACTGCCCGATGAACCCTTGCTCGTCGGGGGACCCGACGGTCCCGTTCGTGTTCACCGAGGGCAGCGAAGTACCGGTCGCGGCGGTCTTGCGGCGAGAGGTGCCAGAGGTGGCAGCGGAGCCCGGTGGCGCCACTGTGGGGCAGGTCGGCGGCGCGGTGTAGCCGGCGCAGGCGTAGTTGTCGCTCGGGGTGTTGCCCGGATAGCGGCTGTAGGTCGGGTGCAGCCCCTGCGAGCCGTGCGGCAGGCCGAAACAGTTGGGCGGCAAGTTGATGCTGGTGATGTCGGACTTCTTCGGCCGTTCGGCCGCCGTGTAGGCGCCGCGGTTGCCGACAGGGGTGAGCGTGATGTGCAGATAGGGCCCTTGGCCGAAGGCCTGTTCCAGGCGCGTCCGGTCGTAGATCGACAGGCCGTTGGGCAAGCACTCGAGCACGACGGAGTACTTCGCGTAGAGGTCGAGCACCGGCTTGCTCACATTGGCGAGCTGGATGAGCCGGTCGGCATTCTTGCCGAAGACGCGCGCGGCGGTGTCAGCGAAGTCGGACGTGCCGGACAGGAACTGCGCGTAGGTGTCCTGCTTCTCGGTCACCGTCTTTGCGTTGACGGAGAAGTTGCGCAGCATCGCGAGCAGGTCCGGTGACGCATCCGCGTAGTTGCTCGCGAGATCGGCGAGCGCGCTGATGTCGTGGTTGAAGTTGGGCAGGTCCTTGTTGAACCGCGTGAAGTAGTCGTTGATCAGCGTGAGGTTGTGGCCCAGCGCTTCGCCGCGGTCGCGCACCGCCGACGCGATGTTCGACAGCGCGATGGCGAGCTGCTGCGGCTTCAGCGCACGAAGGACCGGCACCAGGTCGTTGAAGACCGTCTGCAGCTCGATGGCGGTTGTCGACCGGTCCTGCTGGATGACCGACCCTGGCTGCAGGTGCGGCCCGTTCGCCGGCGTTCCCGGCGGTATGACGAGGTCGACGTACTTCTCGCCGAACAACGTCTTGGGAAGGATCCGCGCGACGACGTTCTCAGGGATCTGGTTGATCCGGCTCTTGGAGATCTGCAGCGTGAGCCGGGCCAGGCTGCCCGAGGTCGAGACGCCACTGACCCGACCGACGAGGACGCCGTCGAGCTTGACGTCGGCCGGCACGACGAGCTGGTTGCCGACGCGATCCGCCTCGAGGACGACCTTGTCGCTCGACTGCCACGGCAGCGACTTGTTGTAGATCGCAACCGTGAAACCGAGCAGCGCAGCGACCACGGCAAGGAAGGCGACGCCTTGAAGGCGCCGCTTCACTCGCAGCCCGCGATCGGTTCGGACCATCGGCTATCCCGCGATCCGCACGGTTGTGTTGGCGCCCCAGAGCGCAAGGCTGAGGAACAGGTCGATGATGTTGATTGCGACGATCGACGTACGCACTGCGCGGCCGACGGCCACGCCGACGCCGGCAGGTCCACCGCGGGCGAAGTAGCCGTAGTAGCAGTGGATGAGCATGATCACGACCGAGAAGATGATCACTTTCAAGAACGAATAGAAGACGTCGGTCGGCACCAAGAATTGATGGAAGTAGTGGTCGTAAGTGCCGCCGGACTGATGGAAGTAGTCCGTCACGATGAACCGCGTCGCGAAGTAGGACGCGAAGAGGCCGACGATGTATAGCGGGATGACCGCGACGAGGCCGGCGATGATGCGCGTCGTGACGAGGTAGGGAACCGACGGGATGCCCATGACCTCGAGCGCATCGATTTCTTCGCTGATGCGCATGGCACCGAGTTGTGCCGTGAAGCCGGCACCAACCGTGGCAGTCAGCGCCAGACCTGCGACAAGTGGCGCGATCTCACGTGTGTTGAAGTACGCCGAGATGAAGCCGGCGAAGGCAGAGATGCCGATCTGGTTGAGACCCTGGTAACCCTCGAGGCCGACCTCAGTGCCGGTGAAGAACGTCATGAACATGATGACGCCGACCGAACCGCCGATGACGGCGAGCGCGCCGGAGCCGAGCGAGACTTCCGCGATGAGCCGGAAGACTTCTTTCTTGTACGAGATCAGTGCCCGCCAGAACCAGCCGAGCGAGCGTCCATAGAAGGACAGCTGCTCGCCCATGTCCTCTAGCGAGTCCAACGGCTTGTTGACAAGCGGGCGCAAGAAGCGCAGCGGTCGCGGAAGCGTAGCGATGCTGGCCATGGCTTAGATGGCCTTCTGCGGGATGACTTGGAAGTAGACGGTTGTGACGAGGAAGTTCACGACGAACAGCAGCATGAACGCGATGATCACGGACTGGTTCACCGCGTCGCCGACACCCTTGGGTCCGCCCTTCGGGTTGAGCCCCTTGTATGACGCGACCATCGCGGCCAGCGCGCCGAAGATGAGCGCTTTCAGCTCACCCACCCACAAGTCCGGTAACTGGGCGAGTGCGGTGAAGGAGGCGATGTAGGCGCCCGGTGTGCCGTGCTGCAACAAGACGTTGAAGGTGTAGCCGCCGATGACGCCGACAACAGAAACCAGACCGTTGAGCAGCACTGCCACGAACATGCTCGCGAACACCCGGGGCACAACCAGCCGCTCGATCGGCGAGATGCCCAGCACTTCCATGGCGTCGATCTCGTCGCGGATCTTGCGGCTGCCGAGGTCGGCGCAGATGGCGGAGCCACCGGCGCCGGAGATCAGCAGCGCACAAACAATCGGCGCGGCCTCGCGGATGATCGCGAGCACTGCTGCCGAGCCGGTGAACGACTGCGCGCCGACTTGCCGGGACAGGTTGCCGATTTGAAGCGCGATGACCGCGCCGAACGGGATGGAGACGAGAGCTGTCGGCAGGATCGTGACGCTGGCGAGGAACCACGCCTGTTCGATGGCTTCACGCCATTGGAACCGGCGGTGGATGATCGAGCGGAACAGCTGAACGACGGTGTCCAGGCACAGCGCAAAAAAACTCCCGCTCTGACGCAGCGGCGCGGTCAGTGTCGAGGACGTCATCGCCGGCGGCTCATGAGCTGGCTCTCTTGGGGGCGGACTTGGTCGCAGTCTTGGCTGCCGTCTTCCGTGCGGGCGTTGCGCGTGTCGTCTTCTTGGCCGGTGCCTTCTCGTCGGTCGAGCTGGGCTCGTCCCCGTCCGCCGAGGGCAGCACGCGGACGGATGCGCCGTCACGACTCGCCCGCCGTTGCTCCGGCCGCTCGGTCGTCGCAGGTGGTGCAGTCGGTGCGGCGGCTTCGCCGTACCCCTCCTCACCCGTGAACGAGCCGGGCGGAGGAGTGACGCCGTGCTCCTTCAGCCATGCACCGGCCGGCCGCTGCGTCTTGCGTTCCTGGCCCGTGCTCGGCGTGATCTGGGGCGGGATCGGGGGCAGCGGCGGCAGCTCCTCGCCCTCTTCCTTCTCCGCGGCCAACTCGGCGGCGTCCTTCTCCTCCGCCATGCCGATCGGGCCTTGGCGGCGCGCGTTCAGGAACTGTCGGACGACGGGCTCTTGGCTCGACAGCAGCATCTCGCGCGGACCGAACATCGCGAGGTGCCGCCGGTAGAGCAGCCCGATGTTGTCCGGAACGGTGCGTGCCGTGTTGATGTCGTGCGTGACGATGAGCATCGTCGCCTCGATCTGCGCGTTGAGATCGACGATGAGCTGGTTGAGGTACGCCGTGCGGACCGGGTCGAGACCCGAGTCGGGCTCGTCGAACAGCAGGATCTCGGGGTCGAGCACGAGGGCGCGCGCCAAGCCGGCGCGCTTGCGCATACCGCCGGAGATCTCGCCCGGCAGCTTGCCCTCGGCGCCAATGAGACCGGTGAGCTCGAGCTTCTCCATGACGATCCGCCGGATCTCGGTCTCCGGCTTCTTCGTGTGCTCCCGGAGCGGGAACGCGACGTTGTCGTAGATGGTCATCGAGCCGAAGAGCGCGCCGTCCTGGAACAGGACGCCGAACATCTTGCGGACCTCGTAGAGGTCACGCTCAGGAACGTTGGGGACGTCCTTGCCCTCGATCCACACATGACCGCGGTCCGGGCGCAACAGCCCAACGAGATGCTTGAGGAACACCGACTTGCCGGTGCCGGACGGGCCCAGCAGGACGGAGATCTCGCCCTTCGGCAGCGTCAGGGAGACGTTCTCCCAGATCACCTGCCGCCCGAACGACTTGGTCAGGCCCTCGACCTTGACCTCAACGCCCACGCACGACCGCCTTCCACGCCGCTACTGGGACAACGACCGAGATCGCCACGCGTTACGGGAGGCTACCGGTTAGTAGCGCCCTTCAAACGCACGAGGGGCAGCCCCGATGTGGGACCGCCCCCCGTGGACGTGCGGAGTACTACTTGACTCTGACCGTGGCTCCGGCGCCCTCGAGCGCCTCCTTGGCCTTGTCGGCGGTCTCCTTGTTGGCCTTCTCCAGGACGGTCTTCGGCGCGCCGTCGACCAGGTCCTTGGCCTCCTTGAGGCCCAGGCTCGTCAGCTCGCGCACCACTTTGATGACCTGGATCTTCTTGTCACCCGAGCCCTCGAGGATGACGTCGAACTCGTCCTGCTCGGCAGCAGCCTCGGCCGGCGCGGCGCCGCCGCCACCGGGGGCCGCCGCCGCAACGGCGACCGGCGCCGCCGCGGTGACGCCGAACGTCTCCTCGAACTGCTTCACGAACTCGGACAGCTCGATCAGCGTCATCTCCTTGAACGCGTCGAGCAGGTCGTCAGTAGCGATCTTCGCCATGGTCTTTTCCTTTCGGTGTCAGCTGGTGGATGTCGCGTCACCAGCGACATCGGTGTCGGTGGCTGCGGCTTCAGGTGCGGCCTCCGCCGCGGGGGCATCGGCCTGCGCGGCCTCGCCCTCATCTGTTGCTGTGCTGGTGTCGGGCGTCTCCTCGACGCCGACTGTCCCGTCTGTCGGGGTCTCGCCTTCGGCTTCCGCCGCAGGCGCTTCCGCCTCCGCGGCCGGAGCCTCGGCCTCGGCATCCGGCGCCTCGGCCTCGGCGGCCGGTGTCCCGGCGCCACCGCGCAGGATGCTCGGGTCCGCCTGGGCGGCCTGCTCCAGCGCGCCTGCAAGGCGGGCCATCTGTGAAAGCGGCGCGGCGAACAGGCTGACCGCCTGCTGCAGCGACGCCTTCATCGCGCCGGCGAGCTTGGCGAGGAGCACCTCGCGCGACTCGAGATCGGCGAGCTTGCGCACCTCGTCCGCCGTGATCGGCCGACCCTCGAGCACGCCGCCCTTGACGACGAGCAGCGGGTGGTCGCGGCCGAAGTTCTTCAGGCTCTTCGCGACCTCGACCGGGTCGCCGGTCACGAAGGCGATCGCGGACGGACCCTGAAGCAGGGACTCGAAGGCCTCCACCCCGGCTTCGCGGGCGGCGATCTTCGTGAGTGTGTTCTTCACGACGGAGTACGTCGCGTTGCCTGCCAGTGAGCGCCGCAGCTCCTTGAGCTGCGCGACGGTAAGCCCGCGGTATTCGGTCAGCACCGCAGCCGAAGACTCGCGGAAAGCGTCGGTGAGCTCGGCGACCGCGGCGGCCTTGTCGGGCCTCGCCATGGGCCTCGATCTCCTCTCGTACGTCGTCCAAGCGCCAAAAACGCCCCGGCGCAAGCGCGCGGGGCGTCAGACGTCTATGTCACTGCGGCACCACAAGGGGCCCGGACGTCGTACGTTCCACTCACCTTGCGCGGGCCGCCCCACCATGCGGTGAGGACCTTCACTCCCGAGGGAGAACCAGCGGTCTTCGGCGCGGTCGAGACTAGCAGTTCCCGCGCTTAGTCAGCGGAGGTCTCGGCGGGCGCTGCAGCAGCGTCCGAGCCTTCTCCGTCGGCGGACAGGTTGCGGGTGCGCGCGGGGTCGACCTGGATGCCGGGACCCATCGTCGTGGAGACCGCGATCTTCTTGAGGTAGCGACCCTTGGCCGCGGACGGCTTGGCCCGCAGCACCTCATCGAGCGCGGCGGCGTAGTTGTCGAGCAGCTGCTGCTCGCTGAACGACGTCTTGCCGATGATGAAGTGCAGGTTGGCTTGGCGGTCGACGCGGTATTCGATCTTGCCGCCCTTGATGTCCTGCACGGCCTTGCCCACGTCGTTGGTGACGGTGCCGGTCTTGGGGTTCGGCATCAGGCCGCGGGGACCGAGGACGCGGCCGAGTCGGCCGACCTTGCCCATCATGTCGGGCGTCGCGACCGCTGCATCGAAGTCGAGCATGCCGCCGTTGACCTGCTCGATGAGCTCGTCGCCGCCGACGACGTCAGCGCCCGCGGCGCGCGCCTCGTCAGCCTTGTCGCCCGTGGCGAACACGGCGACACGCGCGGTCTTGCCGGTGCCGTGCGGCAGCGAGACCGTGCCACGCACCATCTGGTCGGCCTTGCGCGGGTCGACGCCGAGACGCATCGCAACTTCGACGGTCGAGTCGAACTTCTTCGTCGTGGTCGTCTGCTTGGCGAGCTTGACGGCCTCGGCCGGCGAATAGAGCCGCTCGCCGTCGATGAGGGCGGCAGCCTGCGTGTAGGCCTTGGAACGCTTGGTCATGGTGGTGCTCCTCCCGTGGTTCAAACGAGCGCTGTGCTCTCATGCGTGCGGAGCACGACGGTCTCTCCCACGTCGTTGGGGTGTTGCTCAGTCGGTGACGGTGATGCCCATGCTGCGCGCGGTGCCGGCGATGATCTTGGCGGCGGCGTCGATGTCGTTGGCGTTGAGGTCGGCCATCTTGTTCTCGGCGATCTCGCGCACCTGTGCCTGGCTGATCGTGGCGACCTTGGTCTTGTGCGGTTCGCCGGAGCCCTTGTCGACACCAGCGGCCTTGAGGATGAGGCGCGCGGCCGGCGGCGTCTTGGTGACGAACGTGAACGACCGGTCTTCGTAGACCGTGATCTCCACCGGAATCACGTTGCCGCGCTGCGCCTCGGTGGCTGCGTTGTACTGCTTGCAGAACTCCATGATGTTGACGCCGTGCTGGCCGAGCGCCGGACCAACGGGCGGGGCAGGCGTCGCCTGACCGGCCTGGATCTGCAGCTTGATCAGGCCGGCGACCTTTTTCTTCGGAGGCATGTCTGGTTCCTAGATCTTCGAGACTTGGCTGAAGGAGAGCTCGACCGGTGTCTCCCGGCCGAAGATGGAGACCAGGACCTTGAGTCGCTGCGCCTCGGGGTTGATCTCGTTGATGGTCGCGGGCAACGTCGCGAACGGCCCGTCCATGACCGTGACCGACTCGCCGACCTGGTAGTCGACGACCTTGGGCGCTTCGGCCTTCTTGGCTTCCTTGGGCTTGGGCGCGAGGAACTTCACGACGTCGTCGAATGACAGCGGCGTCGGATGCGTCGTGCCGACGAAGCCGGTGACACTCGGCGTGTTCTTGACCGCGGACCAGGACTCGTCGGTGAGGTCCATGCGAACCAGCACGTAACCCGGGAAGATTTTCGACTGGATCGTCTGGCGCTTGCCCTGCTTGATGACCATCTCGTCCTGCGTAGGCACCTCGATCTGGAAGATGAAGTCCTCCATGTTGAGCGAGGCGATGCGAGTCTCGAGGTTGGCCTTCACCTTGTTCTCGTAGCCGGCGTAGGTGTGGACGACATACCAGTCGCCCGGCAGGGAGACGAGCCTGCTGCGGAAGGCCTCGACCGGGTCGGCGTCCTCGTCGATCAGGTCAGGAGCCGGCTCAGTCACGGGCACGGCGGCGCCGTCCTCGACGTCGGTCTCGAACGCCGGTGCGTCTCCGGCGCTCTCGGCCGGCTCGTCGACGTAGCCCGGCGTGGCGTCGTCGTTGAGTCCCGACCCGAGCTCGTCGATCGAGCCCGCGCCGGAGCCCGCCTCGGTGGCCGGCGCGAGGTCGGCGGGGGTCTCGTCGACCGCCGCTGCCTGCTCGGTCAGTGGCTCGCTCGGCTCAGGGCTCTCGGCCTGGAACTCGGTCACAGTGGGGTACTACCTCAAACGTCGTCGTTGGAGAAGCGCGGTCAGCCGAAGATGCCGAGCACGGCCTTGGTGAAGGCGAAGTCATAAAGGGAGACCAGCGCCACCATCGCCGTGACGAACACGATCGAGACGATGGTGTAGGTCACCAGCTCGTTGCGGGTCGGCCAGATCACCTTGCGGAGCTCGGCCACGACCTGCCGGTTGTAGACGGCGATGCGGTCGAACAGGCCGGGGCGCTTGGCGCCTCGCCCGCCGCCCGCGGGCTGCGGCGCACGCTCGGTGGTGAGTGTCACCAGTGCCGACCTCCGCTTACCGTCATCGCCTGTTGTCGTCCTTTCGTACCTCGCAGGGCAGGAGGGACTCGAACCCCCAACCACCGGTTTTGGAGACCGGGACTCTGCCAATTGAGCTACTGCCCTGTGGCCGGCTCCGTCCCATGCGGCAGTCGGGACCGGACGCGCCAGTGTACGTCGACGCGGACAAGCCGGTCGAACGGCGTTACCGGGTGGACCCGCAGCGGCGGGCGCTGCGACGATGGGCGTCATGCCGACCTCCTCCGAGCGCCGGGTTTCCGCCCGGATCGCCGCCATCAGCGAGTCCGCCACTCTCGCCGTCGACGCGAAGGCGAAGGCGCTCAAGGCGGCCGGGCGAGACGTCATCGGCTTCGGCGCCGGCGAGCCCGACTTCCCGACCCCCGAGGCGATCGTCGAAGCGGCCGTCGCCGCTTGCCGGGACCCGCGCATGCACCACTACACGCCTGCGGGAGGACTCCCGGAACTGAAGGAGGCGATCGCGGCCAAGACGGCGCGCGACTCGTCGTACGCGGTCACCCCAGGTCAAGTGCTCGTGACGAATGGTGGCAAGCAGGCGGTCTACCAGGCATTCGCCGCTCTCCTCGACCCGGGCGACGAGGTCCTGCTGCCGGCGCCGTACTGGACGACATATCCCGAGTGCATCCGGCTTGCCGGCGGGGTTCCGGTGGAGGTCCTCACCGACGAGACGTCGGGATACCTCGCGACCGTCGAGCAGCTCGAACGGGCGCGCACGCCACGGACCAAGGTGCTGCTGTTCTGCTCGCCGTCGAACCCGACCGGGGCCGTCTATCCCACGGACCAGGTCGAGGCCATCGGCCGCTGGGCGGCGGAAGCGGGCATCTGGGTGCTGACCGACGAGATCTATGAACATCTCGTCTACGAGGACGCGGTCGCGGCGTCGATGCCGGTCGTGGTCCCGGACCTGGCCGAGCGGTGTGTCGTCGTGAACGGGGTCGCCAAGACCTACGCGATGACCGGCTGGCGCGTGGGCTGGCTGATCGGACCGGATGACGTCGTCAAGGCCGCGACGAACCTGCAGTCACACGCGACGTCGAACGTGTCGAACGTCGCCCAGGCGGCGGCGCTGGCCGCGGTGCGCGGTGACCTCTCAGCAGTCGAGGAGATGCGGACGGCCTTCGACCGGCGGCGCCGCACGATGGTGCGCATGCTGAACGAGACCGCCGGCGTCGAGTGCCCCGAGCCGCTCGGTGCTTTCTATTGCTTCCCGTCCATCAAGCCCGTGCTCGGCAAGACCATCCGGGGTCGGACGCCGCAGACCTCGGCCGAGCTCGCGGAGCTGGTGCTCGACGAGGCCGAAGTGGCGCTCGTGCCCGGCGAGGCGTTCGGTACGCCCGGCTACTTCCGGCTGTCATATGCGCTCGGCGACGACGACCTGGTCGAGGGCATCACGCGAGTCCAGAAGTTGCTCGCCGAAGCAGGCTGAGCCCAACCTGTCAGGGCGGCTACGCGGTGACTAGTCGTTGCGGCCCTGACGAGGTGCGTTCGGCGGCGATCATGGCGCGGCCGGCTTCGCGACCCGCGCTCAGCAAGGCCGAGGTCTTGGAGAAGTCGCGGATGTCGTGCCGGCCGATGCGCAGCGCCGGCAGGTTGACGACGCGCTGACCTGCGGCGACGACCGATTCGCGCCGGGCGAGGTGCGAGCGGCTGATCGCGAAGCTCTCGAGCAGCACGTCCATGGCCGTCATGCGCGGCGCTGTCCAGCCGTGATGCTCACTGCTCACGTCGAGCACCCAGACGCGGGTCGCCCCGAGGTCGAGCGCGCGCTGGGTCGGGACGGGGCAGGTCACGCCGCCGTCGACATGCAGGGCGCCGTCGATCTCTACCGGCGGGAAGAGCCCCGGCAGGCAGGCGCTTGCGCTGAGAACGTCGACCGGATCGCCGCTGGTCCACCAGACCGGCTGACCGGCTCGAAGGTCAGTGGTGACGACATGCAGGGGTATGGCGGTGTCGGCGAGATCGGCGACCGGGACGCCCGCCCGGATCACTCCGCGAAGACCTTCGTCGCTGAACAGGTAGTTACGCCGGCGCGCGAGCCGGCTCGCGACCGTGAACCGCCCGTCCGGGAACACCGTCGACCGGGACAGGCCGCGCCATACCTGCTCGAGCTCAGCGAGCCGCGCCGGCGTGGGGTCGACCGCGACGAATGCGCCGTTCATTGCCCCGACCGAGCAACCCACGATCACGTCGGGAAGGATCCCGGCCTCGAACATCGCCTGCAGGGCCCCGACTTGGGCGGCGCCCAGGCTGCCGCCGCCGGACAGCACGACCGCCTCACGGGGCGCCGGCCGGTCAGGCGCGGCCATGTCCCCGCGGCTGCGCCGCCAGAACGTGAGAACGGTCATCGAACGGCCTCATCTCGGTCCGGAGCCGAGCCGGCCCCGCTGCGTATCACCTCGGTTGTAGATCGCCGTTTGCTAAGCGATCAAACAAGGGGCCGAAGTGATACGCGGCGGGGCCGACGGACGGATTAGCCCGCCCTGCTCGGTGCATGAGGTCAGGCGGGCACGACCTCCGGCGCCACCGGGTAGGCCGACGTAGCGGCCTCGTCGACCTCGGCGGCAGAGCGGCGACGGGGAACCGCGAGCAGCGCGAGGGCCGCGAGGAACACGCCCGCGGCACCGACCGCAACGGCGGGGCGCAGTCCGTCGACGAACGCGGTGCCCGACGCGTAGCCGCCGTGCGCAGCAAAGACGGAGGCCAGCACCGCGACTCCGAAGACGCCGCCGAGCTCACGTAGGGCGTTCGTCGCCCCGGAGGCGATGCCCTCCTCGTCGCGGCGGACGCTGCCGAGCACCATCGTCGCGACCGGGGCGAAGAACATCGCCATGCCGGCACCACTGACGATGAATGCGGGCAGGAGCGCCGAGTAGGCAACCGTCGGCGACGAGATCGCGGCCAGCCAGGCGAGCCCGGTCGCTTGCAGCAGCAGGCCGGTGAGGACGACGCGCTTGCCGCCGACACGGTCCGCGAGGGCGCCCGCGATCGGGGAGACGATGATCGGCATACCGGTCCACGGCAGGGTGCGGAGTCCGGCTTCCAACGGCGAGTAGTGCTGCACGGTCTGCAAGAACTGCGCGAGCAGGAAGATCGAGCCGAACATACCGAAGAACATGAGCACGCTGGCGATGTTGGTCGCCGTGAAGCCGCGCGAGGCGAACAAACGCATCGGCAGCATCGGCTGGGGCGCGCGGTTCTCCCACACCACGAAGGCCGCGACAAGTGCAGCGCCGAGCGCGAGCGCCGTCAGGACATAGGCGGAGGTCCAGCCGAGCTCGTTCGCCCGAACCACGCCGAGGACGATCCCGAACAACCCCGCACTTGCCAGGCCAACGCCGGGCAGGTCGAGCCGGGTGGCGAGACCGCGGCTCTCGTCGACGCGAAGCCGCGCCAACGGGATGAGCGCGAGGCCGAGCGGAACGTTGAGCCAGAAGATCGTCTGCCACGACCACCCCTGTACGACGGCTCCGCCAACGACGGGACCAGTGGCGATGGCGAGACCGGCGACGGCGCCCCAGATGCCGAGCGCCATCCCGCGACGCTCGACGGGGACGGCTGCCGACAGCAGCGTCAGGGTAAGGGGGGTCACGACCGCCGCCCCAGCACCCTGAAGGGCCCGGAACACGATCAGCCACTGCACCGTCGGGGCCAGTGCCGCCGCCGCAGACCCGGCCGTGAACACGACGAGCCCGGCGACGAGCATCCGGCGACGGCCGAAGCGTTCGCCGAGGGCGGCGCCGGTGAGCAGCAGCACGGCAAACGTCAGCGTGTAGGCGTTGACCGTCCACTCAAGCTCGGACAACGACGCGTGCAGGTCACCGCGAATCACCGGCAGGGCCGTGGTCACGACGAGGTTGTCGAGCTGCGCCATGAACAACGCGACGCTCGTGACGATGAAGGTCCAGATCGTCCGCGACTTCGCACTCATCCTCTTGCCTCTCCGTCGCTGGTAGTGAGTAGTCACTCACTACTTACCGCAAAAAAAAATTGCTCAGGAACCCGCCGTGGCGAGCCAGGCGGGAGGGACACAGGCCTTGACCCAGTCCGAGGTGTGGCTGGTGGCGTCCATGGCCGCAACCACGTTCATCAGCATTCCCATTGCGAAGAACTGCTGCAGGCGCTCGTCGCCGGCACCGGACAACCGCTGCACCTCGCGCCACAGCTTGCCGAACTCGCGACGAGTGACCTCGCCGATCTCGGGGTCATCACAGGCCGCGTAGGCCTGCATCTGGAGCAGGAGCTCGTCCCGGTCGCGCAGCAGCTCGCCGTAGCGCTCGCCCATCCGCTCCAGCGCGTCCTCGCCGCTCGCGTCCCCGGCCGCGTCCATGAACGCCTGCCGGACGCGCGCAAACCCATGCTCGACGAGGGCCAGGAACAGCGCCTTCTTGGTCGGGAACATCTTGAACAGGTAAGGCTGGCTGATCCCGGCGGACCGGGCGACGTCCTCGGTCGAGGTTCCCTGAAACCCGGTCCGGGCGAACTCGGCGACCGCCACCCGCAGCACGTCGGCACGGCGCTCCTCGGAGGTCATCCGGGTGGCCACGGGCGTCATGCGTCGATAGTGAGTGATGACTCACTACCTTGTCAAGCCCGCGGTGCCAACAAATCCGTTCGACCGCGAAAGCGGGCGAGAAACCGGTTGTAGGTCTTCACCGACTCCTTGTCGCGGTAGGCCGGATCGGTGTCGTGGTAGCCGTGATGGCGGTCCTGCCGGACCGGCAGATCACCGGCGGGCACCACGAGCCGGGCCCCCGAGCCGGCGGCCTCCCGCAGCGCGAACGAGAACTCGATGTCAGCGTTGCGGTAGTAGCGCGCCTTCGCGTGCGGTCCACCGGCGGCCAGCCCAGTGGCCCGACGGAACGCCAACAGATAGCCGAGGATCGCATCGACATCACCGGGCGGCGCTTCGGTGACCGAACGCCACTCCTCATCCAGGTCGACGTTGACGCCACGCCAACCCGCCGCCACGACCGAGTCGTCGCTCTCGATCGCGTCGAGCAGCGGCGTCAGCGCGTCGCCGGTCACGACCGTCGACAGCTCACACCAGAGGTGAATGCGCCCGACGTCTGCGCGCAGCAACGCGTTGCGCGCCGCCGCCCAGTTGGTCATGGGGTTGGCGAGGTGAAGCTCGTCTAGCCGGTCCCCCGCAAACTCGTGCAACGCGTCGCCCGCACCGTCGACGTTGCCGAAGTCCGCGGCTTGTATGACGACATCGACCGGCACGTGTTGCAACAACGCACCCATGCACGTGCGCACGTCATCAGGCCATCCGTCGACGATGACGCTGACGGTTGCACGTCGCGCGTCGGGTGTTGTCGAGTTGTCGGGCAGCGACGCCAACGAGTCGTGGACGTCATACGGCGGTTTCGGTTTGAGCACGTAACCGTCAGCGACATCGACGACCAACCAACCGGCCTGCTCAATGCGATCGCGTAACTCGTCCGCCGCGGCGAAGTCTCGTGCAGCGCGTGCTTGCGCCCGCGCGTCCGCGAGCGCCGTGACGTCGTCGGGAACCGTCAGACGTCCGCCTCCCCACCCGCCACCCAACAACGGTGCCGGCTGCGCCGGCTCAAGCCAATTCGACGACGGCGCGGGCTTGGGCGAGCACCTTGGTGTCGCCAACACGCGCGGCGAGATCGACCGTGACCTTGTTGCCGTCGTGCTTCTCGGTCACCTGACCGGACACCTCTAGCGCGGCACCGATGTCGTCATCCGCAACGACAACAGGTGAGGAGAAACGCACGCCGTATTCGAGGACAGCACCGGGATCGCCGACCCAGTCGGTGACGACGCGCCCGGCCTCGGCCATGGTGAACATGCCGTGCCCGATGACGTTAGGAAGGCCGACGGACTTCGCGACTCGCTCGTTCCAGTGAATGATGTTGAAGTCACCAGAAGCGCCGGCGTACTGCACGAGGTTGGGCCGCTGGATCTGGAACGTCTGCGCGGGAAGCTCGGTCCCGACCTCGACGTCGTCGTACTTGACCTTCGCCGTCATGCGTCGCCTCCCGCCGCGGTGCCCCGCGACACGATCGTGTTGTAGGCGGTTGCAACCGCCTCGCCCTCCGTCGTACGTATGTCCTGCCGGACCTTCATCAGCTCGTTCTTGCCCGCGTCGCGGATGTCCTCGACAACCGTTGTCGCCGTGAGCACATCGCCGGCCCGAGTCGGCCGGTGGTGCACGTACTTCTGCTCACCGTGCACGACGAGCGCGTAGTTGAGCCCGAGGTCTGGATCCGAGATCGGGCCAACACCGAGGCGGAAACCGAGCACCGTGAGGAACGTCGGCGGGGCGATCACGTCCGGATGTCCGAGGGCCTTGGCGGCCTCGATGTCGCGGTAGACCGGGTTCGCATCGCCGATGGCATCGGCGAACTTGCGAATCATCTCGCGGCTGACTTCGTAGGTCTGGTCGGAGACGTACTCCCGACCGATGAAAGCGCGGTTGAGCGGCATGCCCGGACGTTATCGCACGTTAACCAGCGTTCGCCAATCGGGAGACATGAACAGGTTCGTCGAAGCCGCGGATGCTTTGCGGACCCAAGGGGATCGCTGCCCATTTGTCCCGGACTCGTTCGGCAACCTCGTCCGAGACGAGCACCGTGCCCGGCTCGGCGAGCGCGACCAGCCGGGCAGCGAGATTGACCACCGGGCCGAAGTAGTCACCGTCGAGAGCCAGCGTCGCGCCGACGGTCACGCCACCGCGGGCCGTCAGTCCGCGCAGCTGCGCGGCGGCCACGAGAGCCTCCGCGACCTCGACGGCCGTCGGCGCATCGGCCGCGACGAACATCACCGCGTCGCCGATGAACTTCACCAGTCGCCCGCCCCGGTCATTGACGACGTCACTCGCGATCTCCTCGAAGCGGGTGAGCAGCTGCGACAGGTTGTCCATGCTGAGTTGCTGCGTCAGTCCGGTGAAGCCGCACAGGTCGGTGAAGCCCACGCCGACGCGGATGCCGCCCTGGCCGACGATGTCCCAGCTCTCGGTGCGCTCGAAGTGCATCCGCGCGGACTCGAGGTGGTGGCGAAACAGCGTGTCGAGCACACGGCCAAGAGCGGGGACGGCGCCGGCGATGCCGGCGAATGCGCGGGCGGTCTCGATCTCACTGCCGGACACGGCGACGGACATCGAGGGCATGCTGCCGCGCACCGACGTTGATGCCGCGTCTCCGACGCGGGCCATCGCCGAGCCCATCACCCGTGCCAGCCCGAGCGTCGCCTCGACGCCGAGAACCCCAGCCATGCCGACCGCCGTGCGGACCATCTCGACATCGGCGTCGGAGGCGACCGGCTGATCAAGGTCTGCCACCACCAGACCGAACGCGCGCCAGAGAGCGCGCACCTCGTTGACGGTGCAGCCGACCTGCGCGGCGACCTCGCGCAGGGTGTGCCTGTCCCGACCCGGCCGGATGATCCGGTCACCAGCGAGTGCGAACAGCCGTCCGCGCGAATGGGCCGCGGCCATCTCCTCGACGGAGCAGCCTTGGTCGGTCAGGAAATGCAGAAGCTCCCGTCGCTCGGCAGCGTCGGGAGCGTCAGCGTCGTACAGCCCGGCGGCCGCCAGGGCGTCGAGATCGAAAGTGCCGCTCAACATCCACCCCCGGAGCGACGAGGGAACTACCGCGTTTCGCGATGAACGGTGTGCTGACGGCAGTTCGGGCAGAACTTCTTGAGTTCCATCCGGTCGGGATCGTTGCGCCGGTTCTTCTTGGTGATGTAGTTCCGGTGCTTGCACTCGTTGCAGGCCAGCGTGATCTTCGGCCGGACGTCGGTGGCTGCCACGGTGCGGACCCTTTCAAGCGTTCAGGACGGACGATAAAGCGTAGCGGAGGCCGGATTTGAACCGGCGACACAGCGATTATGAGCCGCTTGCTCTGCCTGGCTGAGCTACTCCGCCGCGGGTTGCCTCGCCGGGGCGAGGAGCCCAGCCATTCTGGCACGAGCCCGGGTTAACGGACCCGATAGTTGTTGACGGGGCCGAGGTAGCCGCGCGCGATGAAGTCCTGCAGCGGGTGGCTGCGGCGCCCGGACCGGCCACGGCGGTGTGCGGTGGCGGTACGGCGAAGGTCGCGCGCGTGCTCGGCGCCCATCGTGCCGGTGGCATCGATGAACATTGCGACCACTTCCTTCCGGAGTGGTCAACTCCGCCCAACCCCGTCGTATTCCGGTGGAGCCCCCTTACGGAATCGAACCGTAGACCTTCTCCTTACCATGGAGACGCTCTGCCGACTGAGCTAAGGGGGCGAGCTCCGCCAGCCTACCGAGACCGGCGAACGGCCGCGGCGGTGGCGGGATTCTCGTGGCGGGTGTTGGGTTCGAACCAACGTAGGCTGAGCCGGCGGTTTTACAGACCGCTCCCTTTGACCACTCGGGCAACCCGCCTGGATTTTCGGCGCTCGACAGAATAGCGGAGGCAGCGACGTGGCGGACTCCTCGTTCGACGTCGTCAGCAAGGTCGACCGGCAGGAGGTCGACAACGCGCTCAACCAGGCGGCGAAGGAAGTCGGGCAGCGCTTCGACTTCAAGAACACCGGTGCATCGATCCGCTGGAGCGGTGAGACCGCGGTCGAGATCGCGGCCAACAGCGACGACCGGGTGAACGCCGTGCTCGAGGTGTTCAAGGAGCGGCTGATCAAGCGCAACGTCTCGCTCAAGGCCCTCGACCACGGCGATCCGCAGCCCGCCGCGGGCAGCACGTCACGGCTGGTCGTGTCGATCCGGCAGGGCATCGACGACGACAAGGCCCGGGCGATCGTGAAGAAGATCAAGTCCGGCGGCCCGAAGGGCGTCCAGTCACAAGTTCAAGGCGACACCGTGCGCGTCTCGTCCAAGAAGCGCGACGACCTCCAGGCCGTCATAGCGCTGCTGAAGGACGAAGACTTCGGCATACCCCTGCAGTTCACGAACTATCGATAGGGGTCGCGCGGCCATCGCTCCTCGCTAGAGGTCGAGCTCGCTTCGCTCGTCGACCTAATCGCTCGGACCGACGACCGCACGACCCTGACGTCTTGACGACTACTTACTCGGTATGCATACTGCGTATCTATGTCGGTGCGGCTGGGGCTTCTCGCGCTGCTGGATGAGCAGCCGATGTACGGCTACCAGCTGCATACGACGTTCAAGGAGCGGACGGGTGACCACTGGCCGCTGAACATCGGGCAGATCTACACGACCCTCGCTCGCCTCGAACGAGACGGACTCGTTGAGGGTGCCGGTGACGATGGCGGCGGCCATCAGGTCTATGCACTCACGCAGTCCGGCCGCGAGGAGCTCGAGCGCTGGTTCAGCACGCCCGTTGCGCGGGCGGACCGTCCGCGGGACGAACTTGCGATCAAGCTCGCCGTTGCCGTCAGCGTCTCCGACGTCGATGTGCGCGAAGTGCTCCAGACCCAGCGGGCGGCCACGCTGCGCGACCTCCAGGAGCTGACCCGCGTGAAGCGGACGCTCGGTGAGGACGACATCGCGGCGACGCTCGCACTCGACTCCCTCATCTTCCAGGCCGAGGCCGAAGCCCGGTGGCTGGACAGCTGCGAAGAACGGCTGCTCAACCGGCGGCCGGCATCGAAAGGAGGGCGGCGATGACGCTGCTCGAGCTCCGCCATGTCAGCCGCGTGCACGGATCCGGCCCGGCCGCAGTCACCGCTTTGGACGACGTCTCGCTGACGGTCCAGCCCGGCGAGCTCGTCGCCGTGATGGGACCAAGCGGGTCCGGAAAGTCGACGTTGCTCAATCTCGCCGGGGGCCTCGACCGGCCCACTGCGGGCGACATCATCGTCGACGGTGTCGGCCTCGGCGGCCTCACGGCGCGATCCCTGGCCGCGCTACGCCGGCAGTCGATCGGCTACGTCTTCCAAGACCTCAACCTGCTGCCGGCGCTCACCGCCGCCGAGAACGTCTCGCTGCCTCGAGAGCTCGACGGCGTCTCGATTCGCGCAGCACGGGCAGAGGCACTCGCGATGCTCGATCGCTTCGGTCTCCGCGACGTCGCCGACAGCTTTCCCGATGACTTGTCCGGCGGGCAGCAGCAACGCATCGCGATTGCCCGCGCTTTCATCGGTAGTCGTCGACTGCTGCTGGCTGACGAGCCGACCGGCGCGCTCGACTCGGTGACCGGGGACAGCGTCCTCGCCCTGCTGCGTGAGCAATGCGAAGGCGGCGCTGCCGGCGTGCTCGTCACTCACGAAGCCCGGCACGCCGCATGGGCGGACCGCATCGTCTTCCTACGCGACGGACAGATCGTCGACCAAACCGGTGCGCCCGTCGCCCGGGAAAACGGCGACGCCATGGTTGGCGGTGGCCGTTCATGACCGCCCGTTGGGCGACGTCTCTCCGGGTGGCATGGCGCTTCGTCCGCAAGGCACCCGCACGCTCGGCGCTCATTGCTGTCCTCGTCGCGCTGCCCGTACTTGCCGGCACATTCGTCGCCGTCACCATCCGAACCGCCGAACTTTCGCCAGCACAAGCGGCGCAGCGATTCATCGGCAACGCCGACGCGGTGGCGATCGTCACGCCATACCGATTCGTGCGTCCCGAGATGTCGATGGAGGGCTACGCGGGCGGCCTCGCGTCGGAACCGGCGCAGACAACGTCGGCAAGTGAAGGCACGAGGCCGGTCGGCAGCGTCGACGTCCCTGCCTTGTTGCCAGATGGCGCGCGCGCGATCCCCGCCGGGCCGCAGCGCTATCTCGCAGTGACAGCCGGCGACCGGCGCGCGCAGGTCCCCGCTGTGTTGCTCGACCTCGCCGACCCGTTGACGCAGGGGATGTATGACGTCCAGTCGGGTCGCGCGCCCCACGCCGGGCAAGTGGCACTGACCGCACATCTTGCGAAGCGACTGCGCGTCCACGTCGGCAGCACGGTCGACGTTGCCGGCGCAACCGCCGCGGTGACCGCACTCGTCCGGAACCCGTCCTCGCTGTCGGATGACGAGGTCGTGGGACCGGCCGCCTCGCTCGGCGGCATGTCGGCCTTCCCGGGAAAGTACGCGCTACAAGAGTCGACGTGGCTCATCAGCTATCCCGGACACGCCGCACCCGACCTGCATGACGCGCTGGCGACGAACGGCGTGATCTATCAGACGCGCGAGCAATGGGAACACCCTTCGCGTCAGCTCGCGAGGTCAGTGCATGTCAACTCGCAGGGCCGGGCAATCCTCGGCAGCATCGTCGGCTTTGGCCTGGCCGAGATCATCCTGCTCGCGGGCACCGCGTTCGCGGTCGGCGTCCGCCGCCAGTCACGCGAGCTCGGCCTGGTGCGAGCCGTCGGCGGTGATGAGCGGGACGTGCGGCGCATCATCCTGAGCCAAGGTGTCCTTCTCGGACTCGTTGGCGCGATGATCGGCGTCGGGCTCGGGTTCCTCACGTTTGTGCTGGCGCGATCGGCACTAGAGGGCGCGGCCGACCAGCTCTTCGGACCACTCGACGCACGGCCGGCGGAGATCCTGGGCGTGGCGGTGATCGGAGTGGTCGCCGCAGTGCTCGCGGCGGTTGTTCCCGCGCGGACGAGCGCGCGGCAATCCATCCTCGACATGCTCCGCACCCGCTTCCGGGTGGACTCGCGGGCCGCCAGAGTGCCACGTTGGGCGAAGCTGGCGCTCGTTGCGGGCCCCGCGCTCATCATCGGCGCAGCGGCGCGATGGCATCACTCGTCCGGTGGCGCCCACCCGCTCACGAGCGTGTCGATCGGCGGAGTGGTCAGCTCAGTTGCCGACTCCTCGACCAACGACGGCGAGTGGACCGCGCTGATCTCGCTCGGTGCCGCGCTCACCCTCGCCGGCATCGCCCGTTGCTGCCCGGCGCTGTTGCTCCGGCTTGGTCGCAGAGCTGCATCGCTGCCGTTGTCGCTGCGCCTTGCTGCGCGCGATGCGGCGCGGCATCGGCATCGGACTGCACCGGCGATGGCAGCGGTAGCAACTGTGGTGTCAGGTGCGGTGCTAGTTCTGCTTGTGCTGTCCAGCACCGACATCAACAACCGGCGTAGGTATGACGCGCTTCAGCCGGTCGGCACCGTGAGTGTTCAACTCGGCACCGCAGAGGTCGGCGCGACCCAGCTGGCAGCGATCACCGATCAGGTCGCGACCCAGCTGGGCGACGGGCAGAGCAGCGTCATCAGTCGGGCCGTGCTGCGTCATCAAAGGACCGATGACCGACTCGTCGTCGACTATCCGGCTTGCGACACACGAACGACCAGCTGTGAAGCCGGTCCCGTAGGGGTCGGCGACGCCGGGCTCGTCGCGGTTGTCACCGGGCGCGATGTGCCCGCCGCCCGTGCGGCACTGGCGTCGGGACACGCTGTCGTCCTCGATCCGAAGCTGGCACGCAATGGCCGCACGACGCTCGACGAGGTTCGACTTCGAAACCCGGATGCACCTTTCCACTTCACCCGCATCAACCTGCCGGCGTTGGTCATCGACGCCCCGACCCTGGGCAACGTCCCAGCGGTCATCATCAGCGCCGCCACAGCTGCGTCGCACGGCTGGGTTGACTCTGCATCGGAAGGACTCATCCGTCCCCAGCGGCTGCCTTCGCAAAAACACGCTGACGAATTGGCGGCCTCGCTTCCCCAGGGCGCCGGCCTCTACGTCGAAAGCGGCTATCACTCGGGCGAAGGCGTTGTGCTGCTCGCGCTGCTCGGCGGCGCGGCTCTCGCAGTGCTGCTGGGAACGTCGATCGCCGTCGCGTTGGCGATGACCGAGTCGCGACCGGACATGGCCACGTTTGCTGCGGTTGGCGCATCGCCGGCTCGTCGCCGGCTCTTGGCAATGGGCCAGGCGGCGGCGGTGGGCACATTGGGTACGGCGCTCGGACTACCCCTCGGCTTGCTGGTCGGCATCGCGCTGCTGCAAGGCAGCACGTCGTACCCGTTTACGCTGCCGTGGGCATGGCTGGCCCTGCTCATCGTCGCGGCACCGGGGCTCGCGATCGCCGTTGCAGGTGCAGTGACGCGTTCGTCCGTTCCTATGACGCGTCGCGTTGGCTAATGCCTAGAGCCAGTCGCGGCGCTTGAACATCACGTAAAGCGTGACGACGCCAAAGACCATCAAGCCCAGTGCAATGAGACCGCCGGTAAGGGTTCCGGCCGAAGGGAACAGTCGAACGTTCATGCCGTAGTAGCCCGTGATGACCGTCGGCACGGCCGCGATCGCCGCCCAGGAGGTCACGGCCTTCATGATCTCGTTGAGCCGGTTGCCCCGGATCGTCAGATTGGTCTCGAGGATCGTCGAGACAAGGTCGCGCAGCGAGTCCGTCCAGTCGGTGGCGCGCAAGACGTGGTCATAGACGTCCTGGTAGTAGGGGATCAACGCCGCATCCACGAGGTGGCTCTCGCGACGCATCAAAGCGTTCAGCACCTCGCGCGTCGGCAAAACCACACGACGCAGCAGCACGAGCGACTTGCGCAGCTCGAACGACCTGCGCTGCACGTCCTGACCCCGGGGCCGGTCGTCGAAGAGCAGGTCCTCGAGCTTCTCGATCTCGTCATCGAGCTGCTGCACCGTGTCGAAGTGTCCGTCAACGATCACATCGAGCAGACCCCACAGCAGATAGCCGACGCCGTACTTTGCAAGGTCGGCGTTGTCATCCCATCGCTTCACCACGCTGCTCATGTCGACGGCCGAACCGGTGCGCACCGTGATGAGGTAACGCGGCGCCGCGAATACCGACAGCTCACTGGCGTTGAGCTCACCGGTCACTCGATCGAGGTCAACGTCATAGAGCGAGATGAACACGTGATCGTCGTAGTGGTCGAGCTTGGGGCGCTGGCCTTGGTTTCGCGCGTCTTCCACGGCCAGCGGATTGAGCGAGAACTCCTCGGCGATCAACGCGAACTCGTGTGACGTCGGGTCGGTGATGTCTAGCCACACGATCGCGTCGGCTTCTTCGAAATAGTCAGAAATCTGCTCAGGCGCGAAGTTGATGCGCTCGCATACCCCCTGGCGATAGACACGCGTCTGAATCACGGCTGCGCCGCCGTGGTCGCGCCCGCAGCATGCTTTGCCCAGTCGAACAGCGGCTGCGGATAGACGGACAACACGAGCGTTGCCGCCAAGGCCAGCGCAGCGCCACTGACCGTTGCCGGTGACCAGCGGGAGACAGGCGTTTGCACCTCCGCCTCCTCATCGGGAGCAAACATGATCGCGACGACCCGAAGGTAATAGGCCAGACCGATCACCGCGTTGACCGCCGCGACGATCGCCAGCCAGGTCACATGTCCCTGCACGGCTTCGCGGAAGACCGCGACTTTGGCGAACAGGCCGGCGACGCCGGGCGGAAGCCCGGCAAGTGCGGTCAGGAACAAGGCGAAGACGACGGCGAGAAGCGGCGCCGTCCGCACGAGGCCGCGCAAGTCGGTGATCGCGCCGCGCGGATACCTGCGGGTGACGAGCACGGCGCAGGCGAACGCTCCCAAGTTCATGGCGACGTAGATGCCGAGATAGACGAGCGTCGCCTCGCCCGCCGCATGCAGCTCGCTGCTCGTCCGGCCGTGCGCAGTCGCCGCGACGCCGAGCGGCACGAGCATGTAGCCGGCTTGCGCAACCGTTGACCAGGCGAGCAGCCGGACGAGATGCCACTGCCGCAGCGCGACGACGTTGCCGACCGTCATGGTCACGGCAGCGAGCACGCCCAGCACCGCGCCCCAGACGTCGGCGTAGCTGCCGAACGCGTCGAGCAGCACGATGAGAAGACCGGCGAAGCCGGCCGCCTTGGACGCCGTCGACAAGAACGCAGCGATCGGCACCGGCGCCCCCTGATAGGTGTCGGGCACCCAGAAGTGGAAGGGCACCGCAGACACCTTGAACGCGAACCCACTCACGACCAGCACCACTGCCACGGCCGCGAGTGCGGACTTGGCATTGCCGGCCTCGCGTACCGGCCCGAGCGCCTGCGCGATGCCGTCGACGTGCACGCTGCCGGTTACGCCATACAGCAGGGCCATGCCATAGACGGTGAGCCCGGTCGCGACAACCGAGAACAGGAAGAACTTCAACGCCGCCTCGGCGCCACGGGGGTCGAAGCGCCGCAGCCCGACCAGCACGAAGGCCGGCAGCGACACGACCTCCAACGCGACGAGGAGGGTGATGAGGTCACGCGCGGCGGCGAGCGTCACCATGCCGGTCACCGACGACAGCAGCAAGAAGTGGAACTCGCCGGCCGGAAGAGAATCCTCGATCACCGTCGCGCGGGACATGAGGAGTACGACGACAGCCGCCAACAGAACGACCAGCTGGAAGTAGACGGTGTAGTCGTCGACGACATACGAGCACTGATGCTGTGGGAGGCAGAACGTGCTCCGCGTGGGCCCGGTGGCCAGCCATGCGGCAAAGCCGGCACCGACAAGAGTCCCCAACACCGAAAGGCCGACGACCACGTCCCGGGCGCGCGCGCTCAGGAAGAGGTCGGCAAGCAGCACGAGGATCGCCGCTCCGCCCACGGCGAGAACCGGCGCGATCGCGGCGTAGTCGATCGACTGGATGAGGTTCACGGGAAGAGTCCATGGACAGCTGCGTTCGTGACGCCGAGGACAAGGCTCGGCCAGAGACCGACGGCCACCGCGAGCAGCACGAGCGGCACCCAGGCAACGAACTCGCCCGGCAGCACGTCGGCGATCGCGCCCTCCCGCCAACGGTCGGTGACAACCCCGAAGTCGACACGGCGAAGCATGGCGACGAAGTACAACGCCGTGAGAATCGTGCCGAGACCCGCGACGGCCATCAACGTCAGGAACAGCGACCGCGACAAGGCCGCGGCGGGCGACCATGCCCCGAGCATCGCGAGCATCTCGCCCCAGAACCCGGCGAGCCCGGGTAGTCCGAGGCTGGCGATCGAGGCGAACAGCAGCAGGCCTCCGAGCGCCGGCAGCTTGGCCAGCAGTCCGCCGCCGAGCTCGGCGATGTCACTGGTGTGGAACCGACCCTTGACCGCACCAACCAGGAAGAACAGCAGACCGGTAATCAAGCCGTGGGCGATGTTGCCGATCAACGCGCCCTGGATGCCCACGGGCGTCAGCGTCGCGATGCCCAGCAGGACGAAGCCCATGTGACCGACGCTGGAGAAGGCGATCAGGCGTTTGAGGTCGCCCGATTGCGCAAGTGCGAGACACGCGAGCGCGGCATAGACGATGCCGATCGCTGCCAGCACACCCAACGCAGGGGCGGCGCGGCGCGCGCCGTCCGGTGCCGCGCTGATGGCAATGCGGACCAACCCATACGTGCCCATCTTGAGCAGGACGCCGGCGAGAAGCACGGAGCCGACCGTCGGGGCTTCGGTGTGGGCATCGGGAAGCCAGGTGTGCAGTGGCCACATCGGGCTCTTGATGCCGAACCCGACGAGCAGGAGGACGAACGCCAGCAGCTGCGCGCCGGCGCTGATCCCGTGACCGTGCTCGCGCGTCAGCACCGTGATGTCGAACGTGCCTGCCTGCGCATAGAGCACGAGGAAGCCGACAAGCATGAGACCGGAGCCGAGCAGCGTGAAGAGGATGAACTTCGTCGCCGCTGCATTGCGCGCGGACCCACCCCACGAGGCGATGAGGAAGTACATGGGGATCAGCACGACCTCGAAGAACACGAAGAACAAGACGAGGTCGAGCGCCACGAAGGTGCCGAGCACGCCGACCTCGAGCAGCAGCATGAGCGCGAGGAACGGGCGGGGCCGCTCGATGCGCTCATCGGCAGCGAGGGTGTAGACCGCGCAAAGAAAAGTGAGCAGGGCGGTGAGCAGGATCAGTGGCAGGCTGATGCCGTCGACGCCGAGATGGAAGCGCACGTCGATCGCCGGGAGCCAGCGGACGTTGACCACATCCTGCATGCGGCCGCCGTGGTCGTAGTCGAACCTCGCCGCGACCACTACCGCCACGACCAGTGGTGCCGCGGCGCCGGCGACACCGACCCGGCGCGCCGCCTGGTCACCCATCGGGACGATCGCGAGCACGGCGGCGGCAAGCGCCGGGAGGCCGAGCAACAAGGCCATCGTCAGGTCGGTGGAGCTCATCGGATGACCGCCAGCGACACCGAGATGAGGACGACGAGCACTCCCGCGACCAGTCCGCTCAGGTAACCCTGCACGTTGCCGGTCTGCAGGCGGCGCAGCAGGCCGCCCACCCACACGGTCGCCCGACCGCTGCCGACAGCAGTGGCGTCAATCGCGCGCCGGTCGGTGCCGAGGGTGAACCGGGCCACCCGCGCCACCGGCCTGACGACAGCAAGGTCGTAGAACTCGTCGACATAGAACGCGTGCCGCAGTGGCGTCGCCGCGCGCCCGAGCACAGCGACGGGGTCGTCCGCTGGGTTGCGTCGCCACAGCCAGCCGACCGCGGCGACCGCGACGACGGCGATGCCCGCGGTGAGGAGAACACCGCCGACGCTGACATCCAACGGGATGGTCCCGACTGGCACGCCGAGCCAGCGGGTGACGCCATACGAGTCGGGCAGCACCGGGGCGCCGATGCCGACGGCGAAGGCGGCAAGCACCACCAGTGGACCGGTCATCACCAGCGGCGATTCGTGCAGCCGGACGGACGGGTCGCCGCGGTACGTGCCCAGGAACGTCCGCACGATCATGCGAGTGACGTAGGCGGCGGTGACGAACACCGTCACGAGCGCGACCACGGTGACCGCGTCACCGAGCGGCCCGCCGTGTTCGCGTGCGGCGCCGATGATGGCGTCCTTGCTGAACGCGCCGGCGAACGGCGGGATCCCGGCGAGGGCACCGGCGCCGACCAAGGCAGTGACAAAGGTGATCGGCATCCGCCGCCACAGCCCGCCCATCTCGCTCATGTAGTTCGTGCCGACGGTGCGCAGCACCGAACCGGCCGCAAGGAACAACAGGGCCTTGAACGCGGCGTGCGTGAGCAGGTGCCAGATGCTCGCGTCCCAGCCGCGTACGGCGAGACCAGCAGCCATGTACGCGAGCTGGCTGACCGTCGACCAGGCCAGCACTCGTTTGAGGTCGTCCTCAGCGAGCGCAGCCAACGCGGCGCCCAGCATCGTGATGCAGGCGATGATCCCGAGGACCGTCAGAGCGACGGGAGCAGACAGGAACACGGGATAGAGACGAGCAACGACGTAGATGCCGGCAGCCACCATCGTCGCGGCGTGGATGAGCGCGCTCACGGGTGTCGGACCCGCCATCGCATCCGGCAACCACACATGCAGGGGGAACTGTGCACTCTTGCCGACGACACCACCGAGCAGCAGCAACGCGCCGGCCGTCACCCATGCCGGGTGCTGCTGCACGAGGTAGTCGGCGTAGACACGCGGCATCGGCCCGAGCCGATCGGTGATGGTGCCGATCTCGAAAGACCCGCTGCCCACACCGAGCGCAAAGATGCCGAACAAGAACGCCGTGTCACCGATCCGCGTCGTGATGAGCGCCTTGACGGCAGCCGACCGCGCGCCCTCCGTCTGCCAGTAATGGCCGATGAGGAGGTACGAGCACAGACCCATGACCTCCCAGCCGATGAGCAGCTCGAAGAGGTCGCTCGACACGACGACGAGAAGCATCGCGGCTGTAAATAGCGAGATCTCTGCCGCGTAGCTCGAGTAGCGAGGGTCACCGGCCATGTAGGCGGTTGAGTAGATCTGCACGGCCAACGCCACGATGGTGACCATCAGCGCAACGACGGCGGCGAGACCGTCGACGCGTGTCCCGATGTGCAAGACGATCCCGCCGGTGGGCGTCCATGTCGTCGCCGTCGTGGTCGCCTGTGACGGGTCGCTCTCCGCATCGGCAAGCACCCCGATGGCGACCGCGAGCGCCGCGACCGAACCGAGGATGGCCGGTGTCGCCGGTCCGCCGGGCAGCAGTCGCCAGCAGAACAGGCCGAGGACCGCCGCAACGGCCGGCACTGCGGGCAGCAGCCATGCCCAATCGCTCATCGCGCCTGCTCCAGCGCGCGGTTGGCGGGGTCCCGGTCGGCCAGGTCCGTCGCCTCGTCGACTGCCACGGAGTCACGCAACCTGAAGAGCGCGAGCACGATCGCCAAACCGATGCCGACTTCCGCGGCGGCAATGACAACGATGAACAGCGCGAGTGTCTGACCGGCGTGCAACTGGTCCTTGAACCAGGCGTCGAAGGCCACGAGGTCGAGGTTGGCCGCGTTGAGCATCAGCTCGACAGCCATCAGCAGGGCTACGGCATTGCGCCGCGCGAGCACGCCGTACACGCCGAGACTGAACAGCAGCGCGGAGACGACGAGCGCGATCGAGAGATGCATCAGTGGCGCGCCGATCGGGCGCCGGGCCGGGTCAGGACGATCGCACCCACAAGAGCAGCGAGAAGCAGCACGCTGGCGATCTCGAAGGGCAACACGAAATAGCGAAAGACCGCAGTGCCGATGGCCTTGCCGTCTCCGGTGCTGGCGTGGTGGATGTCGACGTACGCCCCGCGGAACGCGCTGACGACGAGGGTCCCGAGCACACCTGCTGTCGCTAGCCCGGCCACCGCCGCCACCGGACGGTTGCCGCTGTCGAGGTCGCCGAGTATGCGCGCACCTCCGATCGGCGCGCGCGTCAGCATCGCGCCGAACAGCATGAGAACGACAACCGCGCCGATGTAGATGAGCACTTGCACCCATGCCACGAACTCGGCGGTCAGGACGAGATAACAACCCGCCAGCGCACCGAAGCAGACCACCAGCCACAAGGCGGCGTGAATGACGTTGCGCGTGGTGACGACGAGACCGCCCGCTGCGACACACACGATGCCGAGCAGGCCGAAAACTATGTCCGCGCCGGTCATGCGTCGGGCTCGCCGTCCGCGGCAGCATCGCCGGCGGCGCTGATCTCCTCCGCAGGCACGTCGGCAGGCGGTTCGGGAACCGTCCACATCCAGTCGCGCAGCCGGTCGCGCTCGTGCGTGAGTTCAGTAACGCCGTGCGAGGCGTACTCGAACTCCGGCGACCAGAACAGCGCATCGAACGGGCAGACGTCGACGCAGATTCCGCAATACATGCAGAGCGCATAGTCGATCGCGAAGCGGTCGAGAACGTTGCGCGTGCGCGCGCGACCACCTTCGGTTGTCGGCGGTTGTGTCTCCTTGTGCGAGTCGATGTAGATGCACCAGTCCGGGCACTCACGTGCGCACAGCATGCAGACCGTGCAGTTCTCTTCGAAGAGTGCGATGACACCACGACTGCGCGGGGGCAGGTCGGGACGCTGATGCGGATATTCCTGCGTCACCGACGGCTTGGTCATCGACTTGAACGTGACCGCGAGCCCCTGGGCCAGGCCCTTTCCCGGAATGTCGACCATCAGGCAGTCACCACCTGAACGACGCCTGTCAGCGCCAGTTGTCCGAGGGCGAGCGGCACCAGCACGACCCAGGCGAACTTCTGCAACTGGTCCTCCCGGAGTCTGGGATAGCTGACGCGCAACCAGATCACGACGAACGACAGCACGAACGTCTTGATGAGCAGCCAGAACCAGCCGAGCCCGGTCTCGAGGAACGGCCCCTTCCAGCCGCCGAGGAAGAGCACGGCAGTGAGCGCAGAGAACACGACGATGCCGGCGTACTCGGCCAGGATGAACAAGCCGAACCGCAGGCCCGTGTATTCGGTGAATGGCCCGAAGACGATCTCGCTATCGGCGACCGGCATGTCGAACGGCGGCCGGCGCAGTTCGGCGACCGCTGCCGTGAAGAACACGAATGCGCCGATGCCTTGGTAGGGCAGCCACCACCAGTGCCAGGAGTGCGCGATCCCGTCCAGTGAAAGCGTGCCCGCCGCCATCGCGACGCTTGCCGCGGCAAGGACGAGCGGCAGCTCGTAGGCCATGAGCTGAGCGCCGGCGCGCAGCCCGCCGAGCAGCGAGTACTTGTTCGCGCTGGCCCAGCCGGCCATGAGCACGCCGATGACGCCGACGCTGACGACAGCCAGGGCGAAGAACACACCGACGGACAGGTCGTGGGCGCTATGACCCGGAGCGACCGGGATGGCGATGAGAACGAACAGGTAGGGGAGCAGCGCGACGTATGGCGCCAGCTCGAAGACCCGACGGTCGGCACGAGCCGGCACGACGGCTTCCTTCTGCGCGAACTTGACGCCGTCGGCGACGAGCTGGGCCCAGCCGTGGAAGCCGCCGGCATACATCGGCCCGAGCCTGGACTGCATGTGCGCCATCGCCTTGTGTTCCATCTGACCGACGAGCAGAGGCACGGTCAGGAACACGACAAGGCAACCCGCGAGCTTGCCGATCACCTCGAGGGCCGTCACTCGGGATCCCCGGCGGCTGGGCCCCACTCGTCGGGAGCCGGCACACCCGGCGGCAGCATCCGGCGCCGCCCCGGCGAGCCATGGGTGTCCCGGTCCGACTCACCCGGCTCCTTGGCACCGGGCCAGGTCTTGGCCACGCGCGAGGCCAAGACGAAGTCCTTGCGGAGCGGGTGACCTTCGAAACCGTCAGGAAGCAGCAGCGGGAGCAGGTTGGGATGACCGTCGAAAGTGACACCGAACATCTCGTAGGTCTCGCGCTCGTGCCAGTTGGCGCCCGGCCACACGCCCGTCAGTGACGCGAGGTTGCCGCCGTCGCGCGGCACGTGCGTACGCAGGCGGAGGTGATGGCGATGTTGGGTCGACCAGACATGGAGGACCACGGCGAGCTGATCCGCCTCGTCGTCATACGCCGAGAGCCAGTCGAAGAAGCGGCACGAGATGGCGTCGTCGTCACGAACGGCCATCGCGGCGTCGACCCATGAGGTGGCCGGGACATCGACGGACACCTGCCCGAAGGACACGTCCGCAACCGCTCCCTCGACCAGTGCGGCCACGCGCCGTCCTAGCTCGTCAGGAGACATTCGGGTCCGGACTCGTTCCAGGAGCGCTGACGAGCGGTGCGGTGAGGGTCTCGGCCTCAATGCTGCGGATGTGACGTTGCGGCGACCAGTGATAGCGCTCGGCGAGTGACTCGCGACCGATCTTTTCTTGCAGCCGCAGGATGCCGTGCAGCAGCGCCTCCGGACGAGGCGGGCAGCCCGGCACATAGACGTCGACCGGGATGATCTGGTCGACGCCTTTCGTCACGCAGTAGGAGTCCCAGTAGGGCCCGCCACAGTTGCTGCACGAGCCGAACGAAATGACGTATTTCGGCTCGGGCATCTGCTCGTAGAGCCGCTTGACGGCCGGGGCCATCTTGTCGGTGACGGTCCCCGAGACGACCATGAGGTCGGCCTGGCGCGGGCCCGGCGCGAACGGGATCACCCCGAGCCGGATGAAGTCGTGGCGGCTCATCGAGGTCGCGATGAACTCGATCGCGCAGCAGGCCAGACCGAAGTTGAAGACCCAGAGGCTGTAGCGGCGGCCCCAGTTGAGGATGAAGCGCAGCGGCGCCGGGGCGATCCGGGCTCCCGCGCCGATTCCCTGGATCTCAACGGGAACGGGCTCCCGCGACAGGGGGCTTAGACCCATGTCAGCACGCCCTTCTTCCAGGCGTAGAGCAGGCCCAGAGCGAGGAATCCGAGGAACACGAACATCTCCCCCAGCGACAGCCCACCGAAGCCCGGAAGGGCGAACACGGTTGCCCACGGGAACAGAAAAACGGCGTCGACGGCAAAGACGACATATAGGAAGGCGTATATGTAGTAGCGCACCTGCGTCTGCGCCCAGCCCTCACCAACCGGATCCACGCCGGATTCGTAGGTCAGAAGCTTTTCGGGCGTGTCCCGCCAGGGGCGCAGCAGCCTGTTTGCGCCCAGGGCGACTGCAACGAAGCCGACCCCGACCATTCCCAGGAGGCCTACTAGTGCGTAACCGCCGAAGTAGCCCTCCACGACCGGAACCTTACTTATCATGGTGAGCAGGGAGGCGCCCGCCGTGGCCAAGGAAGTCCAGCAGCGCGAACGCATCATCATCCGATTCGCGGGCGACTCCGGTGATGGCATGCAGCTCGCCGGGGATCGTTTCACGTCGGAGACGGCTGAGTTCGGCAACGATATTTCCACGCTGCCGGATTTCCCGGCAGAGATCCGGGCGCCGGCGGGGACGTTGCCGGGGGTGTCGGCGTTCCAGTTGCACTTCGCCGATCACGACGTGATGACGCCGGGCGACGCGCCCGATGTGCTGGTGGCGATGAACCCCGCAGCGCTGAAGTCGCAGCTCGCGGATCTGCCTGCGGGCGGGGACCTGATCGTGAACACGGACGAGTTCACGAAGCGGAACTTGGCGAAGGTCGGCTACGACGCCAACCCGCTCGAGGACGAGTCGCTGTCCGCCTATCAGGTGCATGCGATTCCGCTGACGTCGTTGACGGTGAAGGCGCTGGAGAGTTTCGACGTCACGCGTAAGGACGCGGAGCGAGCGAAGAACATGTTCGCGCTCGGCCTGTTGTCGTGGCTCTACAACCGGCCCACCGAAACGACGCTCGCGTTCCTGGAGCGCAAGTTCGCGAAGACGCCGGAGCTGGCGAAGGCCAACGTGACGGCGTTCACGGCCGGGTGGAACTTCGGGGAGACGACCGAAGCATTCACGGTCCGCTATGAGGTCAAGCCGGCGGTCATGCCGCGCGGGCTCTACCGCAACATCACGGGCAACACCGCGTTGGCTTACGGGCTGATCGCGGCGGGTCAGCAGTCAGGCCTGTCGCTGTTCCTCGGGTCCTATCCGATCACCCCGGCGTCGGACATCCTGCACGAGCTCGCCAAGCACAAGCGGTTCGGTGTGCGCACGTTCCAGGCCGAGGACGAGATCGCCGGCATCGGCGCCGCGCTCGGCGCTGCGTTCGGCGGCGCACTCGGGATCACGACAACGTCCGGTCCGGGTGTGGACCTGAAGTCGGAGACGATCGGCCTGGCTGTCGCGTTGGAGCTGCCGCTGATCATCTGCGACATCCAGCGCGCCGGCCCGTCGACGGGCATGCCGACCAAGGCGGAGCAGTCGGACTTACTGCTGGCGATGTTCGGCCGGCACGGCGAGGCGCCGGTCCCGATCGTCGCGCCGCGCTCACCGTCGGACTGCTTCGACGCCGCTATCGAGGCCGCGCGCCTGGCGACGAAGTACCGGACGCCGGTGTTCGTGCTCTCCGACGCCTATCTGGCGAACGGGTCCGAGCCCTGGCTGGTGCCGGACGTATCGACGCTGCCCGACATCCGCGTGGACTTCGCGACCGAGCTCAACCACGAGAAGGCGGACGGTACGCCGGAGTTCTGGCCCTACCTGCGCGACCCGGCAACGTTGGCACGGCCGTGGGCGATCCCGGGCACACCCGGACTCGAGCACCGCATCGGCGGCATCGAGAAGGCCGACGGGTCCGGCAACATCTCCTACGACCCGGGCAACCACGACACCATGGTCCGGCTGCGCCAGGCCAAGATCGACGGGATCGCGGCGGACATCCCGCCGCTCGAGGTCGACGACCCGACCGGCGACGCGGAAGTTCTCGTCCTGGGCTGGGGGTCGACATACGGCCCGATCGGCGCCGCGGTTCGCGAGGTGCGCGAGGACGGCGGTCGGGTGGCGCAAGCGCATCTGCGTCACCTCAACCCGTTCCCGGCCAACACCGAAGAGGTCGTACGACGTTACGACCGTGTCCTGATCCCCGAGATGAACCTCGGCCAACTCGCCCTGCTGATTCGCGGGCGGTTCCTCGTTGACGCGATGTCCTACACCGCCGTACGCGGACTGCCGTTCAAAGCCGCCGAGCTCACCGAGGCCATCAAGGAGATGCTGTCCTCATGAGCATCCCGGCACAGGGCGACCGCAACGGGCTGCAGCTCATCCCCGTCACCGGCGAGAAGGCAACGAAGAAGGACTACACCTCCGATCAGGAAGTGCGCTGGTGCCCGGGCTGCGGTGACTACGCGATCCTCGCCGCGGTCCAGTCGTTCCTGCCCGAGCTCGGCTTGAAGCGGGAGAACATCGTCTGCGTTTCCGGCATCGGCTGCGCGGCCCGATTCCCGTACTACCTCAACACCTACGGCATGCACTCGATCCACGGCCGCGCCCCCGCAATCGCGACCGGACTGGCGACGTCGCGACCGGACCTGTCCGTATGGGTCATCGGTGGCGACGGCGATTTCATGTCGATCGGCGGCAACCACCTGATCCACGCGCTGCGCCGCAACGTCAACCTCAAGCTGTTGCTGTTCAACAACCGCATCTACGGTCTGACCAAGGGCCAATACTCCCCGACGTCCGAAGTCGGCAAGATCACCAAGTCGACCCCAGTCGGATCCGTGGACACACCGTTCAACCCGGTCTCGCTGGCGCTGGGCGCCGAAGCCACCTTCGTCGCTCGCACCATCGACTCGGACCGCAAGCACCTCACCGCCGTGCTGCGCGCTGCCGTCGAGCACCGAGGCGCCGCGTTCGTCGAGATCCTGCAGAACTGCGACATCTTCAACGACGGCGCTTTCGACGTCTTGAAGAGTCCGGAGACGCGCGACACCGCCGTCGTGCGGCTCGAACACGGCAAAGCGATCACCTTCGGAGCCAACGGCGAGAAGGGCGTGCGGCTCACCGGCCGCGGCGGCCTCGAAGTCGTCGACACGACGAAGGTCCGCCCCGACACCTTGCTGGTCCACGACGTCACCCACACCGAACCTGCCCTCGCGTTCATGCTGTCCAGACTCGGCAACGTCGACGACGGCGTCACGCCGATCGGCGTGTTCCGTGCCGTCAGCCAGCCCACCTATGACGACCAGGTCAACGCCCAGATCGACACCGCGCAAGCACAAGCCGGGGCGGGCGAACTCGCCGCACTCCTCGCGAGCGGGGACACCTGGACCATCGGCTGAGGGTGGCCTGCGTCACAGTCGGCGCATTCACAACGGGTCAATGTGGACAATGGTCGGATGACCGAGCCAGGTGGCGCGCCCAGCACGCACGTTGATGTTCTTGTTGTCGGTGCGGGACTTTCCGGGATCGGGGCCGCCTGCCACCTGACGATGGAGTGCCCGGACAAGTCGTTCGCGATCCTCGAGTCGCGTGAGGCGATCGGCGGCACCTGGGACCTGTTTCGGTATCCGGGCATCCGGTCCGACTCCGACATGTTCACGCTCGGCTTCCCGTTCCGGCCGTGGCCGGACGCCAAGACGATCGCCGATGGGCCGTCGATCCTCGCCTACATCAAGGACACCGCACGCGAGTACGGCGTCGAGGACAAGATCCGCTTTCATCACCGCGCGATTCGGGCGTCGTGGTCGTCGGACGACGCGCTGTGGACCGTCGACGTCGAGCGCAGCGACATCGGCGAGACGGTGCAGTTCACCTGCAACTTCCTGTTCATGTGCTCGGGCTACTACCGGTATGACGAAGGCTTCACGCCGGAGTTCGCGGGTCGGGAGCGCTTCCGCGGCCAGGTGATCCACCCGCAGCACTGGCCGGACGACCTCGACTATGCCGGCAAGCGGATCGTGGTCATCGGTAGCGGCGCGACAGCGGTGACGCTCATTCCATCGATGGCCGACGAAGCCGCCCACGTGACGATGTTGCAGCGCTCTCCGACATACGTCGTTTCGCTGCCCGCCATCGATCCGCTCGCTGAGCCGTTGAAGCGCTGGCTGCCCGACCGCATCGCGCACTCGATGCTGCGCTGGAAGAACGTGCTGCTGTCGATGGCGAGCTTCCAGCTGAGCCGGCGCCGGCCGCACCTCATGAAGGCGATCATTCGCAAGGGCCTGGAGAAGGGCCTGCCGGCCGACTTTGACATCGACACCCACTTCAAGCCGCGTTACAACCCGTGGGACCAGCGGCTGTGTCTGGTGCCGGACGGTGATCTGTTCAAGGTCTTGCGCGACGGTCGAGCGTCCGTGGTCACCGACACCATCGAGAGCTTCACCGAGACCGGCATCCTGCTGGCGTCGGGCCGCGAGCTCGAGGCCGACATCATCATCACGGCTACCGGCCTCCAGATGCTCGCATTCGGCGGTCTGTCGTTGGCCGTCGACGGCGACGAGGTGAAGCTGTCGGAGAAGGTCGGCTACAAGGGCATGATGCTCAGCGACGTGCCGAACTTCGCGGCGGCGATCGGCTACACCAACGCATCTTGGACGTTGAAGTGCGACCTCATCTGCCAGTACGTGTGTCGCCTGCTCAAGCACTTGGATCGCGTCGGCATGCGCCAGGTGACGCCCCGCTGGCGCGAGGCGACGCTGCCGGACCGACCGTTCGTCGATCTGACGTCTGGCTATGTGCTGCGTTCAGTGCAGGACTTCCCGAAGCAGGGCGAGCGGCCGCCATGGCGGCTCTTCCAGAACTACATCCGCGACGTGCTGATGATTCGCCGCGGCTCACTCGAGGACGACTCGATCGAGTTCAGCAACCCGCGAACACGGACGACGCAACCCGAGCCACCCCGCACGGAGCGCCTGTCCGCCTGATCAGCACCCAACCTGCTCGCCGCCGCCGTACGATCATGCTGGAAGGGGGCGCGGCGATGTCAACCGGTTCCGAGCTCTTCGCAATCGGCGAGCCCGCTGCGGCCGCGGGTGGGCGCGGCGCTGCGCCTGACTTTGCCCGGCATGACCGCGGGGACGCTGACGACAACTGGGTTCACGCCGAGGGCGAGTCGTGCGCGAGGTGCGGCGCTGAGATCACTGCCAAGGACTTCATTCGGCGCAGCGCCGGCGGTGGCTGGGTACACGAAGGTTGTCCGTCCCTAGCGCGCTAGCGTGCGGGCGCGTTGGAGATCCTCCGGAATGCCGCAGTCGATGAATGTCACGTCCGTCGGAGCCAGGTCGAGCTCGACGCGCGACCACACGACTTCGTAGAGCCCGCTCGACACCGGCGCGAGGCGTCGCGCAATTTCGTTAGGCAGCAACGACATTCCAGCAAACCGCCAACCGCCCGCAAAGTCCTGGCGAGCCGCGTCGGCGACCACCAGCAGCCGAGGGCGAGCCCTGTCCCAGCCGGCAACAAAGGCAGTCATGTCGACCGCTCCGTCATACCAGACGTCGGAGTTCACGATCAGCGCATCGCGTTCGCCTAGCCAGGGTCGCAGCTGACCGATCGCGCCTGCCGTGCCGAGCGCTTCCGGCTGCTCGTCGGACATGTGGGCACGATCGCCGACGTGCGCGACGATCTGGTCGGACAGCCAGTGCGCGTTGACGGCAACCGTGTCCGGCGTCACAGGCACGACGGCCGCCACTCGTCCAAGCGCGGCGTCGAGAAGTGTGGTGGCACCGACACGAAGCAACGGCTTCGGCGTCGTGTCCGTGAGCGGTCGCAGCCGCTCGCCGCGACCGGCGGCGAGTACGACGGCAGCGAGGGTCACAGCAAGCGCACGGCGCGAAGAATTTCGGCGGTTGGCTCGCTGATCGGTGGAAGTTCCGCGAGCGAGAACCAGCCCGTGCCGGTCACCTCGATCTCGTCTTCGGTGCGCAGCGGGATGCCGGCGGGTACGTCGATGAAATAGATGATGTCCACGCGCCGCACCTGCGGGTTCACACTTGCGTACGGCAGCTGCAGCGTCGCCGGGTCGATGACGATGCCGAGCTCTTCGCTAATCTCGCGGACCAGCCCCGCCGCTGCGTCTTCGCCGCGGGAGAGGAGCCCGCCCGGCAAAGCCCAGCCGGCACTATGCCGCTGTTCCACCAACGCGATGGCCCCGTCGTGACGGCGGAGAACAGCCACCGCACCGACGGTGAACGAGGGAGCGGCGGCATGGATCACCATTCGCCGGACGGGCGCAGGGAGCCGCCGGAACAACGTCAGCGCCGACTTCCTCACCGCGTCAGGCTAGTTGGCCTGCTTGATAGCGTCCGACCGTGACGCGTCCGATCCGGATCGGCAACTGCTCCGGGTTTTACGGAGACCGCTTCGCCGCCATGCGCGAGATGCTCGAGGGCGGGGAGCTCGACGTGCTCACCGGCGACTATCTCGCCGAGCTGACGATGCTGATCCTCTTCCGGTCGAAGCTGAAGGATCCGACCAAGGGTTACGCGACGACGTTCCTGCGCCAGCTCGAGGACTGCCTCGGCCTCGCGTGGGAGAAGGACGTCCGCATCGTCGCGAACGCGGGTGGCCTCAACCCCGCCGGCTGCGCCGCGGCAGTACGTGAGCTCGCCACGAAACTCGGGCTCCGCGTCAACGTCGCGCATGTGGAGGGCGACGATCTGCTGCCGCGGGTTCCTGAACTGGCAGGCCCGGACGGGACCGGGCTGACCAACCTCGACACTGGCAAACCGCTTGCTGCTGAACCGTTGTCGGCCAACGCCTATCTCGGCGGCTGGGGCATCGCTGAGGCGCTCGGCGCAGGCGCTCAGGTCGTCGTCACCGGGCGCGTGACCGATGCGGCTCTGGTCATCGGTCCGGCGGCGTGGTGGCATCGGTGGGAGCGCGACAACTGGGACGCACTTGCGGGTGCGCTGGTCACCGGCCATGTGCTCGAGTGCGGGCCACAGGCGACCGGCGGCAACTACTCGTTCTTCACCGAGATCCCGGCGAACGAGCATCTCGGCTTTCCGCTGGCTGAGATCGCCGAGAACGGCATAAGCGTCATCACGAAGCATCCCGAGAGCGGCGGCGCAGTCACAGTCGGCACCGTCACCGCCCAACTGCTCTACGAGATCGGCCCACCGCTTTATCTGAACCCCGACGTGTCGGCGAACTTCGCCACGATCGAGCTTGGTCAAGAGGCACCCGATCGCGTGCGCATCAGTGGCGTCCAAGGGACACCGCCGCCGCAGACGTCGAAGGTTGCACTCAATCTCGTCGGCGGTTACCGCAACTCGATGGCGTTTCTGCTGACCGGGCTCGACATCGAGGCGAAGGCCGACCTGGTCAAACGGCAACTCGCCCCGGTCCTGTCCGGGATCGAGTCGGTGACGTGGTCGCTCGCGCGCACCGATCACGACGATCCGGAAACCAACGAAGAGGCCGCGGCCTCGTTACGCGTCACGGTCAAGGACGCGGACGCCAACAAGATCGGCCGACCCTTTTCCTCCGCAGCCGTCGAGATCGCGTTGGCGTCATACCCAGGATGCACGCTCACCTCTCCGCCGGGCGACGCGACGATGTATGGCGTCTACTGGCCGGCGCTTGTGCCGAACGATGAGGTTGAGCAAGTCGCCGTACTTGACGACGGCACACGAGTCAGTATCGACGTGGCCAAAGTCGCGCCGGGTGTGCACGTCTCGTCATCCGTGGCCACCGAACCGCGATTGCGCGGAGCGTGGCGGGACGTGGTGCGCGCGCCGCTGGGCTCTGTCGCCGGCGCACGGAGCGGTGACAAGGGCGGCAACGCCAACCTTGGCGTGTGGGTCGAGTCGGATGAGGCATACGACTGGCTGTCGCGCGGATTGACCGTCGACAAACTCAAGGAACTGCTGCCCGAAACCAAGGAGTACGACGTCGAGCGTTTCGACCTGCCCAACATTCGCGCGCTGAACTTCGTCATACGCGGCCTGCTCGGCGAGGGAGTCGCTGCCGGCACGCGTCAGGATCCGCAGGCCAAGGGCCTCGGGGAGTGGCTGCGCGCACGCCACGTCAACATCCCTGCCTCGTTCCTCGAGCAGCCCGACCAATGACCACCGACATCTGGCAGACGCCGGAACGTAAGGCGCTCCGGCGGGTGGTGCGCGACTTCGCCGAGCGCGAGGTGCTGCCCAACCTCGACCAGTGGGAGGCCGACGGCGAGCTGCCACGCGAGCTGCACAAGCGCGCCGCCGACGCCGGACTGCTCGGGGTCGCCTTTCCCGAATCCGCAGGCGGTCAAGGCGGAAACGGGATTGATGCGGCGATCGTCACCGAGGAGCTGCTGGGCGCGGGCGCTTCGGGCGGGCTGCTCGCCTCGTTGATGACCGACGGCATCGCACTGCCGCACATCATCGCGTCCGGAAACACCGACCTCATCGACCGCTATGCGAAGCCCACGTTGGCCGGCGAGTGGATCGGTTCGCTTGCCGTCACGGAGCCGGACGCAGGCAGCGACGTCGCGGGCATTCGCACTCGCGCGGTGCGCGATGGCGACTCCTACGTCGTCAACGGCGCGAAGACGTTCATCACCTCGTCGACGCGCGCGGACTTCGTGACGACAATCGTGCGGACCGGTGATGACCCGCATCGCGGCTTGTCGGTGCTGGTCGTCGACACCGATGCGCCGGGCTTTTCCGTCGTACGACGCTTGGACAAGATGGGCTGGCTCTGCAGCGACACCGGCGAGTTGGCCTACGTCGATGTGCGGGTGCCGGCGACGAATCTCGTCGGGGCAGAAGGCAGTGGGTTCATCCAGGTCGCGCAGAACTTCGCCAGCGAGCGCCTCGGGCTCGCGACACATGCCTACGCGCTGGCTCAGCGCGCCCTTGACGTCACCGTCGACTACGTCCGGCAGCGCACGGCGTTCGGTCAGCCACTGATCACCAAGCAAGTCGTCCAGCACAAGCTCGTCGAGATGAAGCGGGCGGTCGAGGTGTCGCGGGTCTATACGCGCCACATCATCGAACGGCATGTCGACGGCGAGCAGGTGTTCGCCGAGGCGGCGATCGCCAAGAACCAGTGCGTGGCCGCGTGCGAGTTCGTCGTCAACGAAGCCGTGCAGTTGCACGGCGGCGCTGGCTACATGCGTGGCACCGAGGTGGAGCGGCACTACCGCGATACGCGCATCCTCGGCATCGGCGGCGGCGCCACCGAGGTCATGAACGACCTCATCGCCAAGGCGCTGGGCTGGGCCTGAGGCGAGATTCACCCGAATGGACGCTAAAGCCCGGCGGAATTACGGCCGAAGAACGCCTCGAGGCCGGCACCGACGCTGGAACGTCGATACCGACCTCGATAGCGATCTTCTGTGGCGCCGGTTTCGACCTAGCGGGACGACCGACGCGAATGAGCCCTTAGCTCCAAGTGGCGCCGTAGCACATGTCGTGACACCTCCCTCCAACTGAGCGCGGTGGTGTCACGACCGCCGCGCTGCGACGGGGATGACAGTGCCAGCCGCTGACTCGGTTGTGTCCTGGATTACGCCGAATGGACCAGTAATTAGGTCGTTTGGGTCAGAGCGACTATGCCTCGGTGTCAGTGGACTCGATAGCCCGTGATGTCCATTCGGGTGATTTTCATGATCATGGTCGGAAATAGTCCGATCGCACTGAAAGACGACGCCCCGTAGCCCGACAATCACCGACGATGGCAATTCGACGGGGGCCGTTCGAGTTCGTGGAGTTCCGCGCACTCTGGTTCGCGCGTGGGCTGTCGCTCCTCGGAGACCAGCTGGCACGAGTGGCGGTAACCGTCCTCGTCTACGACCGGACCGACTCGCCGGCACTCACCGGCCTGGCCTATGCGCTGACGTTCCTGCCGTATCTCGCCGGACCGCTGCTGGCGGGGGTCGCCGACCGCCGGCCGCGCCGTACCGTCATCGTCGCGCTCGACCTCGCACGCGCTCTCACCGTCGCCGTCATGGCTCTGCCCGGGATACCGCTGCCGGTGATGATCGGCCTGCTGGTGGCGGTGACCGCGGCTTCTCCGGTGTATGACGCCGCTCGCTCCGCCATGCTCCCGGAACTGCTGCCGGCTGAGCTGTACCCGACGGGGCTGGGGATCTTCACGATCACGACAGAAGGCGCCCAGGTCGTGGGCTTTGCCGTCGGCGGTGTCCTCGTCGCGGCGGTGGGTGCGGCGCCCGCTCTCTACATCGACGCCTTGTCATTCCTGGCCGCGGCCATCGCGGTGATGGTGGCCGTACGGCCGCGCGCCGCCGCGACGCAGCTGTCCTGCGGCGGAGCCCACCTGCGGGCTACCTTCACGCTGATCACGCAGTCACCAGTGCTGCGGCGGCTGCTCGCACTGGCCGGCCTGAACGCGCTCTGGATGGTTCCCGAGGGGCTCGCGGCTCCGTATGCCGCCGACCTGCATGGCGGTCCGGCCGCGGTTGGACTGCTTCTCGCTGCCATTCCGCTTGGCTGTGTGGTCGGCGCCGGCGCCCTCGTCCGGTTCACCAGCCACGAGACCCGGCTTCGCTGGATGCTGCCGCTCGCTGCTTGCACCGGTCTGCCACTGATGCTGTGCGCCGCCCGCCCAGGGCTCCTGCTCACGCTCGTGCTGTGGACGTTGTGTGGCGCCGGAACGGCGTACAACGTTTCCGCGAACGCCGCCTACGTCGCCGCGCTCCCGAACACGTGTCGCTCGCAGGGCATCGCCATCGCGTCGGCCGGGATGGTGACCGGCCAGGGACTCGCAGCGCTGCTCGCCGGGATCACCGCGTCCGCGATCGCGCCTTGGTATGTCGTCGGTGCCGCCGGAGCGATCGCGGTCATCGCGGTCGCAACGATGGCGCTCGTTCCGGCTCTTCGTGGGGTCGGTCATGCTCTGGAGCATGCGGTCCCCCAGCGTCCCTAGCGCCGCGGACGTCCGAGCCGCCGCGCACAAGATCCTCAGTGACAGCTGGCGACCGGCTGACGGGTTCTGCCCGCCCAACGCACGCGTCTATCCGCATCAATGGTTGTGGGACTCGTGCTTTCACGCCATTGCGTGGTGTGCGCTCGGAGACGAGCGTGGACTGCAGGAGCTGACGTCGTGCTTCCGCGCGCAGTTCGCGAGCGGGTTCGTGCCGCACATGCGTTATCTGGAGCCGAACACGCTGCGCGGGCCGCTCGAGGACCGTTCGTCATACACCCAGCCGCCGATCTACGCGCATGCGGCGCGAGTGATGGCGCAGGCGGGGTTCTCGGTCGACGAGACGCTCGTGTCCGCTGTCACCCGCGGGCTGGACTGGTTGTGGTCGAACCGGATGTCCGACGACGGCTTGCTGGTGATCGTGCATCCATGGGAGTCCGGGTCGGACGACTCGCCGCGGTGGGACAGCTGGGTCAAGCGGGCTGACTACCGGCATGCCGACTACAGCGAGTGGGATGGGGGGCTGGTGCCGCAGACCGTGTTCAGTGACGAAGGCGCTGCCGTGTGGTCGCACGCGTTCGTGGCGATCCCGGCGGCGTTCAACGCTTTCGCCGCGCATGCGGCGCTCGAGCTGGCGCGCCTCACCGGCGACTCCAGGTGGACCGCGCGCGGAGAGCAACTGGGCGACGCCATGGACCAGCACTTGTGGGACGAGGGCAGCGGCCTCTGGCTCGATCGGCCCGTCGTCGGGGGCGGGCCCAGCGTCGCGATCCCCACGCTGGACGGCGTCTTCGGCACTCTCGTCACAGCCGATGTTCAACGGGCCGAGCGCGCATTGACGCAGCTTGTCGACCCCTCGCGGTTCGGGGCGCCATACGGTCTTCGCTTCCTTCCCGTGGACTGCGAGGAGTACGACGCGAACGAGTACTGGCGCGGACCGGCGTGGCCGCAGCTCAACTACATGGCGTACGTCGCAGCACAGCGCTGGGGCGCAACCGCGATCGCGGGCGAGATCGCGGCGATGACAATGCGCGCCGCGGTCGAGTCCGGCTTCTCCGAGTATTGGAACGTCGAGGACGGCCGATCGCTCGGCGCGCGGCCGCAAGGGTGGGCCGCGCTGGCCGCCGCGATGACGCTGTAATGAAGCGCGTGCCGGACACGCTGCGCGCCATCACGGGACAGCTGGACATTCACTGGCAGGGCCTGCTGTGGCCGAAGCTCGCCGGACTCACGGACGAGGAGTACAACTGGGAGCCCGTCGACGGATGCTGGGGTCTGCGGCCGACTGAAGCCGGCCTGGTCGAGTACGACTTCACCTGGCCACCACCCGCCGAACCGCCGGTGACGACGATCGCGTGGCGGTTGTTCCACATCTCCGCCGGGTGCTTCGCTGAGCGGGCCACGCGTTACTTTCCCGAACAAGTTTCGCGGCCATGGACGCAGAAGATCTGGGAAGGTCCGTTCGACTATCCGACGGACGCGGCGGGGGCCTTGGCGTTTCTTGACGAAGCCTGGACCTGGTGGCGGCAGGGCCTAGAGGCCGGCGGAGAAGCCGGCCTCTGGCGCCCACTGGGTGATGCCGAAGGCAACATCCCGTATATGCAACTCGGTGAGGAAGACCCGTTCGTGGGGCTGGTCCTGCACATTCACCGCGAGGTCATCCACCACAGCGCAGAGATCCTGCTGCTCCGGGATCTCTGGCGCTCGCGCAGGAGCGCTTAGCCGTCGGTGCCGTGACCGCCGCTGGTGCCGCCGTTGTCGTCGCCCTGGTCCTCGTTGACGTCGTCATTGCCGGGGCCACCGTTGAGGTCGTCGTTTCCCTGGTCGCCCTGGATGTCGTCGTTACCGGTGCCACCGTTGATCTCATCGTCACCGGCGCCACCGTCGAGGTTGTCGTTGCCCGCCTGGCCATCGAGCTCGTCATCGCCGCCGTTGCCGTCGACGACGTCGTCGCCGCCATGCGCAAAGACGTCATCGTTACCGGCGCCACCGTTGATGCGATCGTGGCCGCTGGACCCGCAGATGACGTCGTTGCCACGGCCCGCATTGACGACGTGGCCGCCGTCCTCGATGTCGATGACATCGCGGTGCGAAGTGCCGTCGACCACGTGCGGAGAGCTGGACGTCACCACCATCGTCGCGGTCATGCCGTCGCACGTAGCACCGTGCGAGTCGGCCAGCGCGGCCAGCGGGTGATAGGCGAACAGGCTCATCGGCGCGGCGAGCACGAACGGCAGGATGCGGGAACGGGGCATCGGATCCTCCGAAGGGGAGCGGTTGTTGCCTACCCATGACCGACGGCCCCGAGATCGTTACATCCGCAGCTGGAGAACTTCTGCGGATGGCAACGCCGCGAGCAGTTCACCGGGGAGAGCCAGCTTGGAGCGGCGGACTCCGGACCCGACGATCGCGACCGGCACCGCCGGGATGGCGTCGTCGACAAGGATCGGCCAACCGTCGGGCAGGCCGAGCGGCGTGATGCCGCCGTACTCCATCTGGGTGGCGGCGACGGCTTCATCCATCGGTGCGAACGACGCCTTGCGCGCATCGAGCCGACGGCGTACGACGCCGTTCACGTCGGCGCGGTTCGTCGCAAGGATCATGCAGGCCGCGTGCTGTATGACGTCACCGCGCCGGCCCGCGACGACAACACAGTTCGCGGACGCCTCGAGCGGGACGGCGTAACGATCGCAAAAGGCTGCCGTGTCGGCGAGATCCGGGTCGATGGGCGCCACCAACACCGAGCCCGCGTGTTCCCAGCCAGCGAGGAGGGTCGCGACCGACTCGGCGAGCAGCTCCGGGTGCTCACTTGCCGGCACCCAGTCGAGGTTGCCGATGGTCATCCGGTGCGGCGAACCACGTAGTCGCACAAGGAGTCGAGTGCAGCCTTTGCAGGTACGGCGGGGAGCGGCGCCAACGTCTGTCGGGCGTCATCCGCCCATTCCTGCAACACCTGACGGGCGCGATTCATGACGGGATGTTGCCGCAGTTCGCCGACCACGGCGGCAAGCGCGTCGTCCTCGTCGAGACCCGCGTCCAACCGCGCGAGCAGGTCCGCGTTCTCGTGTGCCGACTCCCGCCGCAACAGCAGCACGGGCAAAGTGGGCACGCCTTCGCGCAGGTCAGTGCCTGGCGTCTTGCCGGAGTCAGTCGAGTCGGACATCACGTCGAGCAGGTCGTCGGACAGCTGAAACGCGACGCCGATGCGTTCGCCGAACCGGGTCAGCACTTCGACCGCCGAGTCCGGCGCACCGGACAACATCGCTCCGAACCGGCCAGAGGTTCCGATGAGCGACCCGGTCTTGTCGGCCACGACACGGAGATAGTGCTCGACCGGATCCTCGTCGTCCGGGCCGACGGTCTCGCGGATCTGGCCCTGGACGAGCCGCTCGAACGTGCGCGCCTGCAACCGCACCGCTTCGGGACCGAGATCGGCCAAGATGTCCGACGCGCGCGCGAAGAGGAAGTCGCCGGTCAAGATCGCGACAGTGTTGCCCCATCTGCTGTTGGCCGACGCCGCACCGCGACGCAACGACGCTTCGTCCATGACGTCGTCGTGGTACAGCGTCGCCAGGTGGGTCAGCTCGACGACAACTGCGGCAGGCACAACCCCCTGCGCACCGGGGTCTCCGAACTGCGAAGCCAGCAGCACCACGAGCGGGCGGAACCGCTTCCCACCTGCAGCCACCAAGTGCTGGGAGGTCTCGGTGATGAACGGATAGTCGCTTTTGACCGAAGCGCGCAGCATCGACTCGACGGAATCGAGACCGGAGCGGATCGCGGCCTCGAGCGCCGCGTCGCCGAAGTCGATGCCTGCGGGGCTCATCTCAAGAACGGTACGGCGTGGTTCGCGAGATCGAGAACCGGCTGCGGGAAGACACCCAAAACGATGGTCACCGCCGCGGAGACGGCGAGCGCGCCGGCGGTCGCCGTACCCGGGGCCACGACGACCGGGCCGTCGGCCAGCGGCTCAGCGAAGAACATCATCACGATGACGCGGACGTAGAAGAACGCCGCCATCGCCGAGGCGATCGCCCCGACCACGACGAGCGGAGTTGCCCCGCCGTCCACCGCCGCCGAGAACACCGCGAACTTGCCGGTGAAGCCGGAAGTCAGCGGGATGCCCGCCAGCGCAAGCAGGAACAGCGCGAACACCCCCGCCACGAGAGGCGAGCGACGCCCGAGGCCGGCCCAGCGCGACAGGTGCGTCGCCTCACCGTCCGGGTCGCGAACCAGGGTGAGCGTGCCGAACGCACCGACGGTCGTCAGTGCGTAGGCGAGCAGGTAGAACAGCGAGCCGGACAGGCCGGCGCGGTTCAGTGCGATGACGCCGACGAGGATGAACCCGGCGTGCGCGATGGAGGAGTAGGCGAGCATCCGCTTGACGTCGGTCTGGGTGACGGCCAGCAACGAGCCGAACAGCATCGTCACGATGGCGACCGCCCACGCGACCGGTCGCCAATCCCAACCGAGACCGTCGAACGACACATAGAACACGCGCAGAAGGGCCCCGAAAGCGGCCACCTTGGTCGCTGCTGCCATCAAGGCCGTGACCGGCGTTGGCGCGCCCTGGTAGACGTCAGGGATCCACGAGTGGAACGGCACCGCGCCGACCTTGAACAACAGCCCGACGCCGAGCAACCCAAGACCGAGGAACAGCAGCGTGTCGCCGTGCGTGCCCGTCTGCGCGGCCGCTCGAATGCCGTCCAGCGAGACAGTGCCGGCATAGCCGTAGAGCAGCGCCAGCCCATAGAGGAAGAACGCCGAGGAGAACGCGCCAAGAAGGAAGTACTTAACCGCGGCTTCCTGGCTCAGCAACCGGCGGCGCCGGGCGAGGCCGCACATCAGGTAGAGCGGAAGCGAGAGCACCTCGAGCGCGACGAACAGCATCAGCAAGTCGTTGGACGCGGGGAACAGCATCATGCCGGCGACTGCGAACATCAGCAGTGGGAAGACTTCGGTCTGGACCCGGCCCGCGGCAATTCCTGCGCGCTCATCGGCCGAGCCCGGGATCGCCGCCGCTTCTGCCACCAGCGAGCCGCCGCCGACCTCCGGCGAACGATCGGCAATCAGCAGCACGCTGGCGAGCCCGACGATCGCGATCGTCCCTTGCAAGAACAACGTGGGCCCGTCGACCGCGACCGCGCCCGCAGCAGTGATCTCGCGGGTGTGGGCGTTTGCGCAGACCGCGATGAACGCCCCGACGAGGCCTGCGACCGCGACCGACATCTGGGCCGCCCAGCGCTGCGGCCGGGGCACGAACGCGTCGACCAGCACGCCGACAACCGCCGCGATAGTGACGACGAATACGGGTGCGAGGGCGCTGTAGGAGATCGACGGCGCGGTGAAGTCCGCGGCAAGCGTGGTCACGGTGTGGCTCCCGTGCTGTTCACTTCGTTGACTCCTGCGAAGCCGGCCTGTGGTGGGTGGGACGGAACGGGGTCGTGTGGTCGAACTTTGGTGAAGCTCGAGTGCACGGCGGGGTTGATGACGTCGAGCAGCGGCTTCGGATACACGCCGAGAGCCAGGATGACCACCATGACCGGCCCGATCACCCACGCCTCACGCAGGTTGAGGTCGCGCCAGCCTTCCATGCCCTCGCGCACCGGGCCGTGGATCGCGCGCTGCACCATCCAGAGCACGTAGACCGCGGCGAGGATGATGCCGAACGTCGCGACAACCGCGAACCAGCGGTGCACGGTGAACGTGCCGACGAGGACGAGGAACTCGCTGACGAACGTCGACAGACCAGGAAGCGACAAGGCGGACAGCCCAGCGACGAGGAACATCGCACCCAGCCAGGGCGCGACCGAGGCAGTGCCACCGAAGTCGTCGATGTAGCGGGACCCGCGGCGGGTCGCGAGGAAGCCGACGACGAGGAACAGAGCGCCGGTCGAGAACGCGTGGTTGACCATGTAGAGCGTCGCGCCCGATCCACCCTGGCTCGTGAACGCGAAGACGCCGAGCGCGATGAAGCCGAAGTGCGACACCGACGAATAGGCGACCAGGCGCTTCATGTCGCGCTGGCCGACGGCCAGCAGTGCGCCATACAGGATCCCGGTGACGCATAGCCCGAGGATGTATGGCGCGAGCGTCCTCGCGGCGGCCGGGAACAACGGGATGCAATAGCGCAGGAAGCCGAACGTGCCGACCTTGTCGAGCACGCCGACGAGCATGACGGCCACACCGGTCGGCGCTTCGGCCGCTGCGTCGGGCAGCCAGGTGTGGAAGGGCCAGAGCGGCGCCTTGATCGCGAACGCGATGAAGAAGCCGAGGAACAGCGCGATCTGCTCGTTGTGGGACAGGTGCAGCTGCGTCGACAACGTACGGAAGTCGAAGGTGCCGTGCCCGAGCTGGTCCTTGGACACGACGAACAGCGCAATGACGGCCACGAGCATCAGCAGGCCGCCCGCGAGGGAGTAAAGGAGGAACTTCACCGCGGCGTACGACCGCCGCGGACCGCCATACGAGCCGATCAGGAAGTAGATCGGGATCAGCATCGCCTCGAAGAGGACGTAGAACAGGAACACGTCCAGCGAGCCGAAGACGCCGATGACGATCGTTTCGGTTGCCAAGAGGAGAACGAAGAAGGTGCGGACGCTGTGCCGGCCTTCTTCTGCGTCGTGCCAGGACGACAGGATGATGACCGGTGTCAGCACCGCGGTCATGAGGATCAGCGCGAGCGCGATCCCGTCGACGCCGACGGCATAGTGCGCGCCGAACGCTTTGATCCAGTCATAGCTCTGGACGAACTGGAACTGCGCCCCGTTTGTCTTGTAGGCAGCTGCCATCCAGATCGTCGCCACAAGTGTGACGAGCGAAGCGCCGAGCGCGATCCGCTTGATGTCCTCGTCGCGGTCCTTCGGGACAAGAAGCAAGAGAACTGATCCCGCGAGAGGGATTGCCCCAATCACCGTGACCCAAGGGAAAGAGCTCATCAGCCCACCCGCACGAGGATGAGCGCGGCCGTGACGGCTACGGCACCGGCGAGCATCGACAGGGCATAAGAGCGAGCGAACCCGGTCTGGGCTCGACGAGCGCGCGCACTCGTCCCGCCGACCAGCGCAGCCAGTCCGTTGACGGCGCCGTCGACGCCCCGCCCGTCGAAGAAGACCAGAGCGCGGGTCAGGTAGGCGCCGGGACGCATGAACAGGCTCTCGTTGAGCGCATCACCGTAAAGCGAGCGCCGGGCAGCCCACGTGACAGCCGTGACGTTCTGCGGCTGTTCGACCGGCACGGGCTTGCGGCCGAAGAGGCACCATCCGGCGAGGACCCCGCCCGCTGCCACGAGTGTCGTGATGATGCCGAGGATGATCGGCGAGATCGTGTGCGCGCCGACTTCGATCGAGGTGCCGACGGCCGGCGTGAGGAAGTGCTGCAGCGAGCCGCCGAGCACTAGCAGGAATCCCGCGAGCAGCGACCCTGCGGCGAGGATGACCATCGGGACGAGCATGATCGGCGGCGACTCGTGCGGGTGGGCATCTCGAGCCCAGCGCTTCTGCCCGAAGAACGTCATGAGCATGAGGCGGGTCATGTAGAAGGCGGTGAGCCCGGCGCCACCGAGCGCGATGATGCCGAGGATGTAGCCGGAGGGTCCGCCGTGATCGAAGGCGGACTCGATGATCTTGTCCTTCGAGAAGAACCCGGCGAACGGGATCAGGCCGATGATGGCGAAGTAGCCGAACGCGAACGTGACGAACGTGATCGGCATGTATTTCCGCAGGCCGCCGTAGCGCCGCATGTTGACCTCGTCGTTCATGCCGTGCATCACGGATCCGGCGCCGAGGAACATGTTCGCCTTGAAGAAGCCGTGCGTCAGCAGGTGCATGATGCCGATCGCGTAGACGCCCGGGCCGATGCCGACGGCGAGGAACATGTAGCCGATTTGGCTCATCGTCGACGCGGCGAGCACCTTTTTGATGTCGTCATACGCGCAGCCGATGATGGCGCCCATCAGCAGCGTCACCGCGCCCACGACTTGCACCGCTGTCCGCGAGGTTGTCGAGAGGTTGAAGATGGCGCCTGATCGGGCGATCAGATAGACGCCGGCGGTTACCATCGTTGCGGCGTGGATGAGCGCCGACACCGGTGTCGGGCCTTCCATGGCGTCGAGCAGCCAGGACTGCAGCGGCGCCTGCGCGCTCTTGCCGCAAGCGCCGAGCAACAGCAGGAGCCCGATCGCCGTCAGGGTGCCGCTCTCGGCTCCGTGCGCGGCGCTGAAGACCCCGGCGAACGAGAACGTTCCGAATGTCGCGAACATCAGCATGATCGCGAGCGACAGGCCGAGGTCACCCACGCGGTTGACCACGAAGGCCTTCTTGGCGGCGACCGCCGCACTCGGCTTGTACTGCCAGAAACCGATGAGCAGGTATGACGCCAGGCCGACGCCTTCCCACCCGACGTAGAGCAGCAGGTAGTTGTCCGCGAGGACGAGCAGCAGCATCGCCGCGACGAACAGATTGAGCTGCCCGAAGAACCTCCGTCGATCCGGGTCGTGCTCCATGTAGCCGATCGAATAGATGTGGATCAGCGAGCCGACACCGGTGATCAGCAGGACGAAGACGAGCGAGAGCGGGTCGAGCAGCAGGTTGGCTTCGGCGCGGAAACCAGCGACCGGGACCCAGGTGTAGAGGTGCTGGTCGATCTGCCGGCTCGCGCCGCCGTCCCTGCCGATCATGGCGAAGAACATCGCGACGGCGAGGACGAACGAACCGATCGGCGCCGCGCACCCGACGAGGTGCCCCCACGGGTTCGTGCGACGGCCGCCCAGCAACAGCACCGCGGCGCTCGCGGCCGGTAGGGCCACCAGCAACCAGATCAGGTGGAACACGCCGGTAGGGCCGGCATATCCCGCAGCGTCGATTGTCACTCGCACCTCAGTACTTCAGCAGGTTGGCGTCATCGACCGAGGCCGACCGCCGAGCACGGAAGATGGACATGATGATGGCGAGGCCGATCACGACCTCGGCGGCGGCGACCACCATGACGAAGAACGCGATGATCTGGCCGTCGAGGTTGCCGTTGATACGCGCGAAGGTCACCAGCGACAGGTTGACGGCGTTGAGCATGAGCTCGATGCACATGAACACGACGATGGCGTTGCGGCGAACGAGCACTCCGATGGAACCGATGGTGAACAGCACCGCGGAGAGATAGAGGTAGTAGTCGACGCTCATTTGCGCGCCTCCGGCACGACAGTCATCGCTCGAGCTCCCGCTCCATGCCCTCGACGTGAGGGCGCGCGGCCGAGATCTGCAGATGCTCCGGGACGCTGCCCGCGGCGATGGCTCCGTCAGGCAGAAGCGCTGGCGTGTCCACCGCGTCGTGGTCGGCGTAGACGCCGGGACCGGGCAACGGCGCGGCCGCCGCTCCGCCGCGCGCAAACCGCTCTTCCATCCGCTCTCGCTGCGTCTGCCGTGGCGTGAGCCGCTCACGGTGGGCGAGCACCATCGCGCCTAGGCCGGCCGTGATGAGCAACGCGCTCGTCGCCTCGAAAGCGAACACGTAGCGACTGAACAGCAGCTCGGCGATCGCCACGACGTTGCCTTGGCCGCCCTCGGCGTCTGCGACGCCTTTCGCGTGAAAGCTGCCGAGAGTGCCGGCGAGCGCAGCGATGAGCAGTACGGCGAACCCGAGCCCGACGACAGCGGCCGCGGCACGTTGACCACGCAGCGTCTCGACAAGCGAGTCGGTTGAGTCGACACCGACGAGCATGAGCACGAACAGGAACAGCATCAGGACGGCGCCGGTGTAGACGACAACCTGGACAACAGCAAGGAACGGCGCAGCCTCGGCCGTGTAGAACGCCGCCAGCGACAGCATGACGACCGCCAGCAGCACGGCAGCGTGGACTGCGCTGCGCACGACCACCATGCCGATCGCCGCCAGCACCGCGAGCGGCGCGAGCACCCAGAAGACGACCGCTTCGTGGGTCGGCGTGCTTCCCGCGGCGAGGACGAGAGCGGTCATCGATCCTCCACCGGCTCGTGCAGCCGGCCTTCCTGACCGGCGTCGCCGGGGACCGGTGACACCGCACCGCCCAGGTAGTACGCCTTGTCGTCGTCACCCAGCCGCATCGGATGCGGCGGTGCCTCCATGCCCGGGAGCAGCGGCGCGAGCAGCTGGTCCTTGGTGAAGATGAGGTCCTCCCGGCTGTCATCCGCGAGCTCGTACTCGTTGCTCATCGTGAGCGCCCGGGTCGGGCAAGCCTCGATACACAAACCGCAGAAGATGCAGCGCAGATAGTTGATCTGGTAGACGCTGCCATAGCGCTCACCGGGCGAGAAGCGCGTCTCGTCGGTGTTGTCTGCGCCCTCGACGTAGATGGCGTCCGCCGGACATGCCCACGCGCACAGCTCGCACCCGATGCACTTCTCGAGGCCGTCCGGGTGCCGGTTGAGGACGTGCCGGCCGTGATAGCGCGGCGCGGTCGGCTTCTTCTCCTCCGGGTACTGCTCGGTGACGACCTTCTTGAACATCGTCCGGAAGGTCACGCCGAACCCGGCGATCGGCGCGAAGAAGTCTCTGAGCGCGTTCGGCTTCGGGGGCCTGGCTTCACTCATGACTGATCACCTCCGCACCAGTTGTGGCGACTGTCGTGTCATGGATCGGTGGACCTGTCAGCACCGGCATCGGATAGCTGCCCAGCACCTGCTCGGAGTCGGACTCGGACTCGGACTCGGGAGCTTGCGGGGCGCCGCGGGTCTCGGTGAGGAAGGACGCGGCCAGCACGATGACGGCCAGCGGTATGCCGACATAGGCGAGCGTCTCGAACCGCGTCCGGCCCTCATTCGTCAGCTCGCGGAACGAAGCGACGATCAGCACCCAGACCAGGCTCGACGGGATGAGGACCTTCCATCCGAGCGCCATGAACTGGTCGTAACGCAGCCGAGGCAGCGTGGCGCGCAGCCAGTAGAAGACGAAGATGATGATCAACACCTTGGCGAGGAACCACAGCACCGGCCACCAGCCGGTGTTGAGCACCCCGTTGTCGATGGCAGACAAAGGCCACGGCGCACGCCATCCGCCCAGGAACAGCGTCGTCGCAATCGCGGCAACGGTCGTGACGTTGATGTATTCAGCGAGGAAGAACATCGCGAACTTGATGGACGCGTATTCGGTGTGGAAGCCGGCGACCAGTTCGCTCTCCGCCTCGGGAAGGTCGAACGGTGCGCGGTTGGTCTCACCCACCATCGAGACGAGGTACATGACGAACGACGGGATCAGCGGCAACGCGTACCAAAGCTTCGACTGGGACGCCACGATCTCGCTCGTCGACAGCGAACCGGAGTAGAGGAAGACCGCGGCGAGCGAAAGACCCATCGCGACTTCATAAGAGATGACCTGGGCCGCCGACCGCAGCGCGCCCAGCAAGGGGTACGGCGACTGCGACGACCAGCCGGCCAGCACGATGCCGTAGACACCGACTGACGCCATCGCCAGGTAGAACAGGACCGCGACCGGAAGATCGGTGAGCTGCAACGGCGTCAGGTGCCCGAAGATCGACACCTCCGGCCCGACCGGGATCACCGAGAACGTGAGGAACGCCGGGATAGCCGCCGCGAGTGGCGCAAGGATGTAGAGCGGCCTGTCGACGATCGCCGGGATCAAGTCTTCCTTGAGCATGAGCTTCACGCCGTCGGCGAGGCTCTGCAGCAAGCCGAACGGACCGACCCGGTTGGGGCCTGGCCGCTGCTGCATCCGCCCGAGGATGCGACGCTCGGCCCAGATTTGCAGCAGCGTCGTCACCAGCAGGAAGACGAAGATGACGACCGCTTTGAGCAGGATCAGCCACCACGGGTCGTTACCGAAGGCGCCGAGGTGTGCACCACCACTCGTCGACGCGGCCAGGACGCCCGTCATCGGCTCGCAGCAATCTGTACGACGGCACCGGTGCTGACGCCGAGCGCTTCGTAGACGTGCGAGCCGGGAGACTTCGTCGGCAGCCACGCGACCCGCTCGGGCATGTCAACCACGCGCAACGGCAACGTGAGCGAGCCACGGTCGGTGCTTACGACGACGTTTTCGCCGTTGCTCGCGCCGATCTCCTTGGCCGTTGTCTCGGACAGCGCCACGACCGCGTCCTTGCGGGTGCCGGCCAGATAGGGCTCGTCGTCCTGCAAGCGGCCGTCGTCGAGCAGCAGATGCCACGTCGCGAGAACGGCCTCGCCGGACTGCGGTGACGGCGGCGTGACCGCAGCCGGCGTAGGAAGCACCGGCCGCTCTCCGGACCAGGCGCCGAGCCGCTGGATCTCGGCCTGCACGGCCGCGGGGGTCGCCGTACCCAGTGGCGCCGACATGGCTTCGGCGATCCAGTCGAGCACTCGAGCGTCGGACAGCGCACCACGCACACTGACGGGCGACAGCGTCTCGGGGAAGGGGCGCACCCGGCCTTCCCAGTCCAGGTAGCTGCCGGACTTCTCCACGACGGGCGCCACCGGGAAGACCACGTCGGCGCGGTCGGTGACCGCCGATTCACGGATCTCGAGGCTGACGACGAACGGCGCGTTGTCGAGTGCGTCGATCACCAGACCGGGATCGGCGAAGTCGGTGGGGTCGACACCGGCGACAACGAGTGCGATCTCGCCGGCAGCCGCCGCGCGGAGGATGCCGTCGGCATCCCGCCCGGAGCCGGAGGCAAACTCGCCCCACACCGCCGTGACCTCGGCGCGCGCCGCTGCGTCGCTCGCCGGACGGCCACCGGGAAGCAGGCCCGGCAGACAGCCAGCCTCGACCGCACCGCGGTCGCCCGCGCGCCGCGGCACCCAGGCGAGGCGTGCGCCGGTGGCCTCCGCGAGGCGGGCAGCGGCCGCGAGCGCGCCCGGTGCCTCGGCGAGACGCTCCCCGACGAGGATGACCGCGCCCGGTTTCGCCAGCGCGTCCGCAGCGGCCCGCCCGGCATCGTCGAGGCGTTCGTCGCCGTCGGCGATCGCGGTGAGCACCTCAGCCTCCGTGCCCGGCGCGGCCGCGAGTAGGCGCCCTGACACCTTGCGGACTCCGTCGGAGCGCCATGGGGCGACCGCGAACACCGATTGATGACCCGAATGGCTCGCCTTGCGCAACCGCAGGAAGACGATCGGCGACTCCTCCTCGGGCTCGAGCCCGGCCAGCAGGACGGCGGGCGCCTGCTCGAGGTCGGCGTAGGTCGTCTCCAGGTAGCGGCCGGCAACGCGGCCGATGAGGAAGTCGCGCTCCTCGGCCGTATGCGGGCGAGCGCGGAAGTCGATGTCGTCGCTGCCGAGAATGACGCGGGTGAACTTCGAGTAGGCGTAGGCATCTTCGACGGTCAGCCGACCACCGGTCAGGACGCCCACCTTGCCGTGGTAGCTGTGCAAGCCCTCCGCGGCGCGCTCCAGCGCATCCGACCAGGACGTGTCCACGAGGTAACCCTCGTCATCGCGGGCGGCCGGTTCAGTCAGCCGGTCCTTGGCGGTGGCGTACTGGAACGACCAGCGGCCCTTGTCGCAGTTCCACTCCTCATTCACCGCGTCGTCCGCGCCGGCAAGACGTCGCAGCACCTTGCCGCGTCGCCAGTCGGTGCGCTGCTGGCAGCCCGACGCGCAGTGCTCGCAAACGCTCGGCGTCGACACGAGGTCGAACGGCCGGGCACGGAAGCGATATTGCGCACCCGTGAGCGCGCCGACCGGGCAGATCTGGACGGTGTTGCCGGAGAAGTAGGAGTGGAACGGTTCGTCGGTGTAGATCGACACCTGTTCCAACGCACCGCGCTCGAAAAGCTCGATGAACGGGTCGCCGGCGATCTGCTGGGAGAACCGCGTGCACCGCGCGCACAGCACGCACCGTTCCCGGTCGAGCAGCACCTGCGACGAGATGGCGATCGGCTTCTCGAACGTTCGCTTCTCGTCACGGAACCGGCTCTCACCGGGGCCGTTCGACAGCGCCTGGTTCTGCAGCGGACACTCGCCGCCCTTGTCGCAGACGGGACAGTCGAGCGGGTGGTTGAGCAGCAGGAACTCGAGGGTTCCCTTCTGCGCCTTCTCGGCGACCTGCGATGTCAGTTGGGTCTTGATGACCATGCCGTCGGTGACCGTCGTCGTACATGCGGTCAGCGGCTTGCGCTGGCCTTCTACCTCGACGATGCACTGCCGACATGCCCCGAGCGGCTCGAGCAGCGGATGGTCACAGAACCGCGGAACTTGGATGCCGAGAAGCTCGGCCGCGCGGATGATCAGCGTGTTCTTCGGGACAGTGATCTGGATCCCGTCGATGGTGCAGGTCACCGTCTCCACTGCAGTCGTCATCGGGCGACTCCGGCGTCGGCAGCAAACAGGGTCGCGGCGCTGGCGTCGAACGGGCAGCCGCCCTGCTCCCAGTGCGCGATGTATTCGTCCTTGAAGTACTGGATCGACGAGGTGATCGGGCTCGTAGCGCCATCGCCAAGGGCGCAGAACGAGCGACCGAGGATGTTGTCGCAGGCATCGAGCAGCGTGTCGATGTCCTGCGCATCGCCCTCGCCGCTTTCCAGCCGGCGCAGGATCTGCACCATCCAGTAGGTCCCCTCCCGGCACGGCGTGCACTTGCCGCACGACTCATGTGCGTAGAACTCCGTCCACCGCAGCACCGCGCGGACCACGCACGTCGTGTTGTCGAAGATCTGCAGCGCCTTGGTGCCCAACATGGAGCCAGCCGCGCCGACCGCTTCGTAGTCGAGCGGAACATCGAGATGCTCTGCAGTGAGGATCGGCGTCGACGATCCGCCGGGCGTCCAGAACTTCAGTTCGCGGCCCTCTCGCACGCCGCCCGCCAGGTCGAGCAGCTGACGAAGCGTCAGGCCTAGCGGGCCCTCGTACTGTCCGGGTCGAGTGACGTGTCCCGACAGGGAGTAGAGCGTGAAGCCGGGCGACTTCTCGCTTCCGAAACCGCGGAACCAGTCAACGCCCTTCGCGATGATGGCCGGCACGCTGGCGATGGACTCGACGTTGTTGATGACCGTCGGGCTCGCATAGAGACCAGCGACAGCAGGGAACGGCGGACGTAGCCGAGGCTGGCCGCGATAGCCCTCGAGCGAGTCGAGCAACGCGGTCTCTTCGCCGCAGATGTAGGCGCCGGCTCCCGCGTGTACGACGATGTCGAGCGAGTAGTTCGTGCCGAGCACCTTGGCGCCGAGAATGCCCGCGTCATACGCCTCTTTGACGGCGGCTTGCAAGCGGCGGACGACGTGCAGCACCTCGCCGCGCACGTAGATGAAGGCGTGGCTCGCTCGAATCGCGTATGACGCGATGACGATGCCCTCGAGCAGCACATGCGGGTTGGCGAGCATGAGCGGGATGTCTTTGCATGTGCCCGGCTCGGACTCGTCCGCGTTGACGACGAGATAGTGCGGCTTTCCGTCGCCTTGCGGGATGAAGCCCCACTTGCTGCCTGTCGGGAAGCCGGCGCCACCGCGGCCGCGCAGGCCGGAGTCCTTCACGGTCTGGATGACGGCGTCCGGCTCCATCGCCAGCGCCTTGCGTGCCGCGGCGTATTCGCCGTAGCCCGAAAGAGTCCAGGGCCGCGTGCCATCCCAGTTAGCGGACAGCACAGGAGTGAGCAATGAGCGATCCGCCATCAGGACTGCTCACCTTCGCGCGCCGTCTGCAAACCGACGAGGGTCGCCGGACCGGCGGCGTCACCTTCGTCGGCGCGACCGTCATAGAAGCCCGCGAGAACTCGCTCTGCTTCACGCCATGTGCACACGCTCTCCGCACCGCGGGTCGGGCGCACGGAAAGGCCGCCGCGCAGGTCGTCAACGAGAGCCTTGGCGGACTCCGGCGTCTGGTTGTCGAAGAACTCCCAGTTGACCATCACGACGGGCGCGTAGTCGCAGGCGGCATTGCACTCGATGTGCTCGAGCGAGACCTTGCCGTCGTCGGTCGTTCCATCCTGCGCGTCGATGCCGAGATGCTCCTTCAGCTCGGCGTAAATCGCGTCGCCGCCCATCACGGCGCACAACGTGTTGGTGCACACACCGACGTGGAAGTCACCGACGGGCCGGCGCTTGTACATCGTGTAGAACGTCGCGACCGCGCCAACCTCGGCCTTGGTCAGCCCGAGCATCTCGGCGCAGAAGCCAATGCCCGCGGAGCTCACGTAGCCCTCGACGCTTTGCACGAGATGCAACATCGGAAGAAGCGCTGAGCGCGGCTTGGGATAACGCGCGACGAGTTCGCGCGCCTCACGGCGCGTCTCGTCAGTGAACACGGCGGCGTCGCTCACCTGTCGACCCCTCCCATGACCGGGTCGATGCTTGCCACGCTGGCGACGACGTCGGAGATCATGCCGCCCTCGGTAAGTGCCGGGACTGATTGCAGGTTGACGAACGATGGGTCGCGCAGATGCACGCGGTAGGGCCTGGTGCCGCCATCACTGACGACATGCGCGACGAGCTCACCGCGGGGCGACTCGACCGGGACGTAGGCCTGCCCCGGTGGGACGCGGAACCCCTCGGTGACGAGCTTGAAGTGATGGATGAGCGCCTCCATCGACTGACCCATGATGTGGCGGATGTGGTCCAGCGAGTTGCCGAGGCCATCGGCGCCCAAGGCGAGCTGCGCGGGCCACGCGATCTTCTTGTCCTCGACCATGATCGGACCCGGGCGCAGTCGACTGACCGCCTGCTCGACGATGCGCAGTGACTGACGCATCTCGTTGATGCGCACGAGGTAGCGCGCATAGTTGTCACCCGCTGGCTGGGTGACGACGTCGAAGTCGTAGTCCTCGTAGCCGCAGTAGGGCATCTCCTTGCGGATGTCCCACGCCAGCCCTGAGGCACGCAGCAGCGGTCCGGTGACGCCGAGCTGCAAGCAGCCACGCGTGTCGAGGAACCCGGTGCCCCTCAACCGCTTCAGCCAAATGGGGTTGGCCGACAGGAGCGACTCGTATTCGTCGACCTTCGAGTACATGTAGGGAATGAACTCGCGGATCTTGTCGACCGCGCCCGGCGGCAGGTCCTGAGCAACGCCACCGGGGCGGACGTACGCGTGGTTCATGCGCAGACCGGTGACCATCTCGAGGATCTTCAGGATCTCTTCGCGCTCACGGAAGCCGAAGAGCATCATCGTGACGGCGCCGATCTCCATGCCGCCGGTGGCGAGCCACACCAAGTGCGAGGCGATGCGGTTGAGCTCACACACCAACACGCGAATGACACTGACGCGTTCCGGGATCTGCTCCTCGATGCCCAGCAGTCGCTCGACGCCAAGGCAGTAAGTCAGCTCGTTGAACAGCGGCGCGAGGTAGTCGCAGCGCGTGATGAACGTGACCGCCTGCGTCCAGTTGCGGAACTCCATGTTCTTTTCGATGCCGGTGTGCAGGTAGCCGATGACGACGCGCGACCTGGCGACCGACTCGCCTTCGAGCTCGAGCACGAGTCGCAGCACACCGTGCGTGGACGGGTGCTGCGGTCCCATGTTGACGACGATGCGTTCGCTGTCGATCGGGTCGATGGCGCTGACGATCTCGTCCCAGTCACCGCCGCCGACCGTGAACACCCGCCCCGTTTCGTCGGTGGACGTGCTGCCGTAAGGATCGTCCGGCGAATATGTCGACGTGTAGGTCTCGGTCACGCGTAAGACCTCCGCTCGTCCGGGGGCGGGATCTGCGCGCCCTTGTATTCGACCGGGACTCCACCGAGCGGGTAGTCCTTGCGCTGCGGGTGACCCGGCCAGTCGTCCGGCATCTCGATGCGGGTGAGACCCGGGTGACCGTCGAACACGATGCCGAAGAAGTCCCAGGTCTCGCGCTCGTGCCAGTTGGCGCCGGGGTAGACGCCGGTGACGCTCGGGACATGCGGGTCGGCGTCGGAGACCGAGACTTCCAGCCGAAGGCGCCGACGGTTGGTCATCGAGAGCAGGTGATAGACCGCGTGCAGCCGGCGGCCAGTCGGGTCGTTGGGGTAGTCGACACCCGACACACCGGAGAAGTGCTCGAACCGCAACCGCGGGTCATCGCGTAGCAACAGACAGAGGTCAGCGATCGCGTCGCGGCGTACGAACAATGTCAGCTCGCCGCGATGCACCACGACGCGTTCGATGACGTCGCTGAAGTTGGGCAGTGTCTGCTCGAGCGTGGCAGCAGCCTCGTCGAACCAGCCGCCATACGGCTTCGGCGTCGACTCCAGCTGCGCCGGCCGGACCGCAAGCCCACCGAAGCCCGACGTGTCGCCGAACCCGGACGCCCCGAACATGTCGCGACGTTCTTGCTCACTCATGCTGAACGCTCGCCAGGTAGCGGCGCGGGGAAGGTGAGCGGCTGATCAACCGGCAGACCCTTGGAGATGCGGGTGTCGCGGACGATCGGCTTCTCGTACGGCGACTCGTCAAGCGTGGTCCACTCAACTTTGCCGGTGATGGGCGCGGCCGTGATCTTGTCGTGCAGCTTGAGGATCGCGTCGAGCAGCATCTCCGGTCGCGGCGGGCAGCCGGGCAGATACATGTCGACGGGAACGACGTGGTCGACACCTTGCACGACCGCGTAGTTGTTGAACATGCCACCGCTGCTCGAGCAGACGCCCATGGCGAGGACCCACTTGGGCTCAGGCATCTGGTCGTAGATCTGGCGCAGAACCGGCGCCATCTTCTGTGACACCCGGCCGGCCACGATCATCAGGTCGGCCTGGCGGGGCGTCGCGGAGAAGCGCTCCATCCCGAACCGCGCGATGTCGAAGCGCGGCCCACCGACGGCCATCATCTCGATCGCGCAACAGGCGAGCCCGAACTGCGCCGGCCAGAGCGAGTTCTTGCGCGCGATGTTGAGCATCTTGGCGACGGTTGTCGTCAGGACGCCGCTCGGCAGCTTTTCTTCAAGTCCCATGTGCTGTCAGTCCCAGTCGAGGCCGCCGCGCCGCCACACATACGCATAGACGACGAAGACCGAAAGGATGAACAAGACCATCTCGATGAGCCCGAACAAGCCGAGCTTGTCGAAGGCCACGGCCCACGGATAGAGAAAGATGATCTCGATGTCGAAGACGATGAACAACATCGCCGTGAGGTAGTACTTGACGGGGAACTTGTGTCCCCGGAACGCTTGTGCCGTCGGCTCGATGCCGCACTCGTAGGACTCGAGCTTGGCGCGGTTGAACCGCTTCGGCCCGGTGAGCGAGCCGGCGACGACCGAGAAGATGGCGAAGCCCGCGGCAAGCGCAAACAAAACGAGGATCGGGACCACGTTGTCTTCCTCCTCTGGGCTAGCCGGTTGGTCAGTCTAGGTGCGGGTTCGGGCTGGTCAGGCGGCGGGTGCGAGCCGGTTGAGCGTGCTGATGATGCGGTCCATGGCATCTCCATCACGCGCGTCACTGAGGTTGGCAAGGAGCTTGAGGCAGAACTTCATCAGCGTCGGATGCGGCAACCCGTGGCGTGTGCACAGCTTCATCACCGACGGATGGCCGATCGCCTTGACGAATAACCGCCCAATCGTGAAGTAACCGCCGTACTCGGCTTCCAGCGCCGCCGGGTAGGCCTCGAGCTTGCGTTCCCGGCGCAACCCCGCAGGCTCCGCCAGTGCCTGGGCGACGACCTCGGCGGCCAGCCGGCCCGCCTCCATCGCGTAGGCGATGCCCTCGCCGTTCATCGGGTTGACCATGCCGCCGGCGTCGCCGACGAGAAGCGCGCCGTTGCGATAGTGCGGCTTGCGGTTGAAGCCCATCGGCAGCGCAGCGCCGCGCGTCGGCCCGGTGGCGTTCTCCTCGACGTACCCCCACTCGCCGGGCAGATGGGCCAGCCAGCGATCGAGCATCGCGCGGTAGTCGGTCCTACCGAACGCGTCGGAGGTGTTGAGGATGCCGAGCCCGACGTTGCTCGTCCCGTCACCGACGCCAAAGATCCAGCCGTAGCCCGGCAGCAGCCGGCTCTTTCCGGGCGTGCCGTCCCACAGCTCCAGCCATGACTCCAGCCAGTCGTCGTCGTGGCGGGGGCTGCGGTAGTAGCGGCGATAGGCGACGCCCATCGGACGGTCCTCACGGCGGGGCAGTCCGAGCGCGAGCGACAGCCGCGACGAGTTGCCGTCGGCGATGATCGTCAGCGGGGCGCGGAACTCGCGGCCGTCACGGGTCGTGACCCCGACGACCCGGCCAGTGCGCTCGTCGAGGACCGGGGCGGTCACGGTGGTGTTCTCGTAGAGGCGGGCACCGGCCTTCTGAGCTGCCCGGGCGAGGATCTCGTCGAAGTCCTGCCGGGGCCGGACGAGACCGTATGACGGGAAGCTCGCGAGGTCGGGCCACGGCACCTCGATGCGCATCCCGCCACCGAGGATCCGCAATCCGTGGTTCTTGATCCACCCTTCGCGGGCGCTGCCGTCCGCCGCCAGCGTCTCGATGCCCATGGCAGTCAGCTGCTTGACGGCGCGGGGGGTCAGGCCGTCCCCGCACACCTTCTCGCGCGGAAACACGGACTTCTCGAGCACGGCGACGTCGACGCCTGCCTGCGCCAGGTGGTAGGCGGCAGTCGATCCGCCCGGACCGGCGCCGACGACAACGACCTGTGCCTCGTCGGCCATCTCGGAGCCCGCCCTCGTGAATGTGCGTGAGTTTGTGAATACCTTCACAAGTGCCGGCAGCGAGTCTAAACCGAGCGGACCGCCGTGTGGACCGCGACCACCCCCCAGGTCAGGTCCTGCCACGCCACCTGCTCCCAGCCGGCGCCGCGGATGACCCCCGCCAGGCCGGCTTGCGGCAGCCAGTCGGCGGCCGACTCGGCCAGATATTGGTACGACGACGGGTCCGAGGACACCAGCCGCGCGAGGCGCGGCATGACGTGCCCGGTGTAGACGTTGTTGGCGGCCCGCAGCATCCGCGCGGGCGGCGTCGCGGTCTCGAGAATCACGAGCCGGCCGCCCGGAACCGTCACACGCGCGAGCTCCTGCAGCGCCGCATCAACATCGGCGACGTTGCGCAAGCCGAACGACACGGTCGCGACATCAAAACTCCGGTCACGAAATGGCAGCCGCAGCGCATCGCCGGCGATGAACGTGAGATCCGGGTGGCGACGGCGGCCCTCCGCCAGCATTCCCGCCGAGAAGTCGCACGCGACGGCGGCCGCGCCCGCCTCAGCAAAAGGGGCGGTCGAGGCGCCGGTGCCGGCGGCAAGGTCGAGGACCCGCATGCCCGGTCGAGCCCGGACCGCGTCTACGACCACCCGGCGCCAACGCGCTTCCCGTCCGAAGGTCATGACGCGGTTCATCGCGTCATACCGGGTGGCGACCGCGTCGAACATGCTCGAGACGTCCGCCGGCCGTTTGTCGAGCGTCGCCCGGCTCATGCTTCTAGCTTTCCGTCGGTGGCGTCGGTCTGCCGGAGCGCTCGGAGGCGGGCGACCAGATCGGTGACGGTCGTGCCCTTCTCGATGTAGAGATCGGCACCGATGCGCAGCGCGCGCTCGGCCAGCTCTCGTTCCTCGAAGGCGGAGAAGACGACGATGCGCGCGTTGGGCAACGCGCGGCGCAGCTCAGGCAGCGCGGCCATCCCGTCCATGCCGGGCATCGCGATGTCGAGCAGGATGACGTCGGGTTCCAGTTCGGTAGCGCGTTCTATCGCCTGTGCGCCGTCGCGAACGGTGTCGACGACGTCGAAGTCGTCCTCGACCTCGAACAACAACGTGAGCAGCTCACGCATGTTCGCGGCATCGTCGACGACGAGGACCCGATCTCGTTGCTGCCGCAACGCCTCTCCCGACGTCAGGGGCCTAAGTCCCGTGTCGATGTTCCCTGAAGAGCATCAACATAGGCATCTTCGGCGGCGGCGCGTGAGTCGAACCGCCGTTGCACGTCACTGACCCGGCGCTCGACCGCGCGTCCCACTGCCTCCCGCGGCCCTTGCAACATGAACCACGACAACAGCCCGGAGACAAGCAGCGCGGCGACCAGCAGGAGCACTCCGCCGAGTCCAGCGAACCAGAACAGGACCAGGCACAAAGCCAAAAGCGCGGCGCGCAGCGCCGTGTACGTGAGAATCGCCCGGCCACCGTGACGGCCGGGCGACTTCTCAGTTCTCACGATTCGAGGCTACGCCTCGGTGTCGGCCATCCCGTGCCGGCCGATCCGTCGGCGCAGCAGCGCAGCGCTTCCCAAGATCAGCAGGCCTGCAACCGGCAGCAGCATCCGGCCGCCCGTGTCGGGCAGCGGGGAACCGCTCGGCGTGTGCGGCGTGCTGGGAGTGTTCGGCGTGTTCGGGGTATTCGGTGTGCTTGGGGTGGCGGTGCCCGGCGTGTACTGAGCCTTGTCGGTCAGCGCACCAAGCTCGATCGACCCGGAGATGCCGGTGGGGACACCCGCGAGCGCCAGGGACTGCGGGAGCGTGATCGACGGCAGCGTCAGTGTCACACCCGTCACCGCGGCGTTCGCGAAGGTCGTCGCACCCGTCGACTGGACCGAGTGCGTCGGCTTGCCTACCGCGATCTTCGCCGGTGTGAAGCTCACGCCCGTGACGCTCTCGAGCACGGACGACAGCGTGGTCATCACGCCGTCGAGGGCACTCGTGAGTGACGTGAGCGGCGTGAGCTGCCCCAGGACGTGGACGGAGCCGACACTCACGTCCGCGGCGGCCTTCGGCGTCTTGGCGGCGATCGCCGACGTCGTCAGCTTGATGTCGCCGAGCGCGGCAAGCGGGTTGGAGTCGCCGGCGATCGAGCTGAGGACCGTGTTGAGCAGGTTGGTCAGCGCGGTCACCAATGCCTGCACGGCGTCGACTGCGGCCTGTGCGGTTGTCACCGCGGTTTCTGCGGTCTTGACCGCGTTCGCGAGCGAGGTCAGGTCAGCCGCGCTCAGAGCGTCGACTGCGGCCTGCAGTGCCGGCGTAAGGCCGAGGAACTGGTCCGCGGTCGTCGTGGTCGGCACACCCAGCGCGCCGAGCGACAGCGCGGGGATAGCAGCAAACGGAGTGCTGAACGCGCTCGTGGCACTCGTCACCGTGGTCTTCGCGGTCGTCAGCGCGGTGTTGGCCGAGGTGAGCGCGGCGGCTGCCTGGTCCAAAGTGCCGGGCACCGTGCCGGCGATGGCTCCCTGCGCCGCGTCGACCGCGTCATTGGCCGTCTTGACCGCGCCCGAGGTGGTGGAGGTGACTAGCCCGACGAGCTGCGTCAGCTGACCCTGGGTCAGCTGTCCCAGCAACGCGTTCAGGTTGACGCCGAGCGAGGCAAGCAGGTCGTTCAGCGACGGCAACGAGAGCGACCCGAGCTCGAGCGACTTGCTGGCGCTCGACTCGGTGGAGGTGACCTTCGCCTCGTCCGTCAAGCTCGCGGTCTTGAGGTCGACCGGAACGGTGAGCAGGGTGACGCTGCCGAGCGCCTTCAACGCGGCCGACGTCAGAACACCGGCGGCATCGTCGCTCGCCTTCACGTCGAACGTCGGGCCCGTGACACTGCCGAGTCCCGACGGCAGAGCCGCCGACTTGGGCGCGGTCGGCACCGTCGAGGCGCCGTCACTCGGCGAGATCGTCTGCTGGCCGAGTGGCCCCGTCAGTGACGAGTCCAGCGGCGTGACGACGAGCTTGGCCTGGTGCGGGCTCGTATTCGCCGCCACTGCCGCGATCTGTCCGGCGGTGATCGTCTGACCGGCGACGGTCACCTTCAGGATCGTGAGACTCGATGTGGCCGAGCCTTGCGCGGCGGTCGACGTCGCGGCGCCCGCTGGCAGTGCAAGTGCGGCAAGAGAGCCGACCGTGACGACGGCGAGCAGCGGACGATAGACGCGATGGGTCAAAGGCACGGGAACCCCCGAGGTATCCAAGCCGGACGAAGGGCGATAGCGCGCCCAAAGCGTCACGGTTCACTCGCGGGCGTGTCCATGGCTCAATGTGACTAGTTGGCTAGGCAATCGGGTGAACTCGAGGGGGCGCGAACCGCCCACACCGCGAAACGACGGATCTTTTGTGTGAAACGCCTGACGTGCGCCCTGCCTGCGTGTACACACTTTCCTAACCGAACGAATTTCGGCACGACTGAGGGAGCCCAGGTGGAGGCACGAGAGCGGCTGTTGACGCCCGGCGAGGTGGCCAGCCTCTTCCGCGTCGACCCTAAAACGGTGACGCGGTGGGCCGCGGCAGGACGCATCAGCAGCATCCGCACGCCCGGTGGACATCGGCGTTTCCGCGAGTCGGAAGTTCGGGCCCTGCTGCGCGGCGAAGCCGCCGGCGCACCCGCCGCAACCCCAGCCCCACGCCAGTCAGTCGAAGACCAGCCCGCCCACAACTGAGCAATCAGCTGACCGCTGAGGTCTAGCTCACACCTGCGTATGAGTGCAGGCCGGTGATGACGGTGTTGACGACGTAGTAGTCGACCATCAGGCAGCCGAAGCCGACGAGCAACAGCACGGCGGCACGGCGGCCGCGCCACCCAGCGGTTGCGCGCGCATGCAGGTACGCCGCGTAGGCGAGCCACGTGATGAACGACCACGTCTCCTTGGGGTCCCAGCCCCAGTAGCGGCTCCAGGCCTGCTCAGCCCAGATCGCGCCCGCGATGATCGCGAAGGTCCAGACGGGGAACGCGAAGGCCACGATCCGATAGGCGAGTCGATCAAGGACGTCGGAGGCCGGCAGCCAGGCGAGCAGGCCCCGACGGACCGGGACGGTCACCGGCTCCTCCGGCGGTGCCCCCACCTCCACGGCCGCGGCGGCTCCCGGCCCGAGGCTCACGGCAGCCGTACGACGCTCCCAGCGCTCCTTGAGCAGATAGAGCACCGTGACGACCCCGGAAACCATGAATGCGCCACTCGCCGTGATTGCCGCGACGACATGGATCTTGATCCAGTACGAGTTGAGCGCGGGGACAAGCGGCCCCGCATCGGCGTAGAGCACGGTGCCGGCGAGGCCCAGATAGAGGACGACAGGCGCCATGACGAAGGCGCCGAGGAAGCGCACCGGCTGACGGATCAGCAGCACCAGGAACACGGTCACTGCGACGAGCGACACCATCGAGGAAAACTCGTACATGTTGCCCCAGGGCACGCGGTGTGCCGCGAACCCGCGCGTCACGACCGACCCGACGTGCACGGCCCAGCCGATGACCGTCAGGCCCACGGCAATGCCGCCGGCCAGCCGGGCCCGATCGCGGTGGCCGCCCCAGGACGGACCGTCGCCACGCCGTTGCTCGTTTCGACGACCGAAGGCGAACTCGGCGGCATATCCGAGCATTGCAAGCGCGTATGCCGCGACCGCCCAGACCAGCAGGACGTCGCTGATGTGCGCGAGATGCGTGTTGGCGGGCAGTTGACTCAGTCCTTCATCCGTTGCACCAGGGCGTTGAACTCCTGGCGGAAACTGTCCGGATCGGTGCGCGGCAATCCGGCCGCGATGACAACCGTACGCTCGCCGTCGTCGCCACCTGCCACAGGCGTGGCGCGGAGCCAGAACCGCCGCCGCCGGACGCGGAGCGAGCACAGCAGACCTGCGACGACGAAGATCGCTGCGACCAGCACGAGGGCCTTGCCGGGATCGTGCGCGATCTGGAACGTCGCCCACTGGTCCACGCCGGTGAACGTCACCTTCGTGCCGTCCGGCAACGTCCAGCTCTCTCCCGGTGCGAGCTGCGCGTTGGCGATGTGACGCATCGATGCCACTGGCAGGTCGTAGACCGACTGCGGCACTCCGGAGCTCAGGCCGAGATTGCCGCGCCATGCAGCAAGCTGCAGCACTGGGTCGTGTGGGGCCGGGTATGACGAACGCGGACCGAGTGGGGTCGCCTGGAAGGTCGGATAGAAGAAGCCGGTCAGGCCGAACTGGTGCGCCAAGCCGTTGGGCACCTTCACAACACCGTGCGAGGCGAACATCCCGTCGTCCGGCAGGAAGGGCGTATCCGCGTCATACACGAGTTGCCCCTGCGGACTGCGGACCTGGATGTGCACCGCGTATCCGTGGCCGATCAAGTAGACGTTGGCACCGGCGGCCTTGAGCGGATGATTGACGCGGACGTCGTGCACAGAGGGCGTCGCATCGGGTGTTGCGCGATAGTCGACGGTCGCGTCGAACGATCGCGGTTGTCCCGACGGCTCATACGCCGCGGCGAAGTTCTTCAACGTGAACGAGAACGGCGCGAGCTGGCTGTCCTTGTAGAGGCGCGACGGCTCGAAGACGTCATACGAGCTGCGAACGTTGGCAAATCCCTGGCCTTGTACGACGAGGACCGTCCCCTTGTAGCCGAACAAGCCGCCGAGAGCGATCCCGGCGAGGAGGATGACCAGCGACACGTGGAAGACCAGGTTGCCGGTCTCGCGCAAGTAACCCTTCTCGGCGGCGACAGTGACTACGCCGTCGCCGTCGTCGCGCACCTGGGTGCGCCAACGCGCCGCTCGTAGCCGCTGCGCCGCTGTCTCGACGACGCGCGTCGCGCTTTCCGACGCCGTCCAGGACTCGTTGACGGCGAGGCGTTCGAGATGTCGCGGCGTCACCGGCGGCGATTTGCGCAGTGCGCGCGCGTGCAACCGGATGCGCGGCACGAGACACCCGATGAGCGAGATGAACAGCAAGAGATAGATGGCGGCGAACCACGGCGCCGCGAACACGTCGAACAGCGACAGCTTGTCGAACAGTGGACCGAGATGTGGGTGGTTCGCGATGAACGCGTTGACCTTGACCGGGTTGAGTCCACGCTGCGGCAACAGCGTGCCCGGGATCGCGGCCAAGGCGAGCAAGGTGAGCAACAGCAACGCCGTGCGCATGCTGGTGAGCTGCCGCCAGCCGGTGCGGGCCAGAGGCGCGGTGGAAAGCCGAGACGCGGACGCGATGTCGGCGTCCGGCTCGGGAGGAGCCGTCTTGGTGTCGAGGTCTGTCATGGGTTCATCAGCACGGCGCCGAGTAGGTCGGGAACAAGTCGCGGAGGTCGCGTGAGAGCGTCGCCCATTCGCCGCTGACCAGCAGGATGCCCACCGCGATCAGCAAGGCGGAGCCCGTCCAGATGACGACGGCATAGTGGCGCTTGACGGCAGCGAAAGCGCCGAGCGCGCGGCGGAAGGCGATGCCGGCGACAACGAAGGGCAACCCGAGCCCGACGCAGTAGACAGCGGTGAGCAATGCACCGCGACCAGCGGTCGCCGAGCTGTCGGCATAGGAGAGGTTGAGCACCACGCCCAACGTCGGTCCGACGCATGGTGTCCATCCAACGGCGAAGAGCATGCCCAGAAGAGGCGCCCCGGCGATGCCGGCGCGAGGGAGGCGATGGAACCGGTATTCCCGCTGCAGCCGGGGCAACAGGCCGAGGAAGACGAGCCCGAGCACGATCGAGATGACGCCGCCGACGCGGTTGACCGCGGTCTGGTGCTCCAGAAGATGGCTTCCGAGGTTGCCGAAGAGCGCGCCTTCGCTGACGAACACCGCAGTGAACCCGAGGACGAACAGCGACGAGCCGAGCAGCACCCGGCGGGTGCGGACGGTCGGCGGGCGAAGGTTCGACGCGACCGCCGTTCCCGGCCCATCGCTCACGCGCGGCGTGGTGCCGGCGAGATCGGCGCCGGACAGCCCGGTGACATAGGAGAGGTAACCCGGGACCAGCGGGAGGACGCAGGGCGAAAGAAACGAGGCCAGGCCGGCGAACAACGCCACCGGGATGGCCAGGAGCAGCGACCCGTCGGCGAGGTTCGCACACGTGCTGCCGGCGGCGAGGAGCCCCGTCATACCGGCTCCGCTACAGCGCGAGCCACGAGATCGCGCAGTTCGGTGTAGAGGATCGCGCCGCTGTGCCGCGCCGCGATGCGACCGTCCCGATCAAGGACGACGGTTGTCGGGGTGGCATTCGGTGGCAGCCCCTGGAAGCGCAAGGCGGTGAGGTTGGACTCGTCGAACAGGCTCGGATAGGTGATGTGATGCGCGCGGCAGAACGAGGCCGCACGTGCGCGGTCGTCGCGTACATCGACGCCGAGGAACTCGACGCCTTTCTGCTTGTAGGCGCGGTAGGCATATTCGAGGTAGCTGGCTTCACGGGTGCACGGACCGCACCAGCTCCCCCAGAAGTTCACGACCACGACGTGTCCGCGCCACTGGGCGAGGTCGAACGAACTGCCGTCGAGCAGGGTGCCGGTGACCCCCGTCACCGCGGCACGGTGCCCCGCCGCCACCCACGTGGTGGCCTGGTCCCCCTCGCCGTAGCCGAGGCTGCCGCTCACGGTTTGCGTCACGGCATTGGTGCCACTGCACGCTGTCGCCAACAAAGGGGTCGCGAATAGGGCGACGAGGGAGGCGCAGAGCCGAGTACGACGGAGCATCACGCCCATTGTCGCCCGGCTACCTGAAACCCCTCACGCCCCGCCGGCGCGTAAGCGGCCGGCCTTCTCATGCACCGCCGACGCGCGAGCGTCCGGCCTCGCCGGCGGGCTCCTCGTAGCAGACCTCCACGATGCGCTCGCCCTCGTAGACGAAGGACGTGACGGACGCCAATGCGCACTCCCGTCGGTCCGGCCGATGCCAGAGCCGCCGCCCCTCGACGGCCCGGCGAGTGACCCAGATCGGCAGCTGGTGGCTGACGAGGACCGCCTCGTGCCCCGCGGCCTGGCGGCGCGCGGCGGCGCATGCGGCGAGCACACGCGCGGCGACCGCTGCGTACGGTTCGCCCCAGCTCGGGCGAAACGGGTTGTAGAGCTTGGCCCAGTTGGACGGATGTTTGAGGGAACCGTCGCCGACCCCGAAGGTCATGCCTTCGAAGTGGTTGCCGCTCTCGATCAGCCGCTCGTCGATCTCGATGTCGAGGCCGAACTCCGCGGCGATCGGTTCGGCGGTCTGCCTGGCCCGCTCGAGCGGGGACGACACGACGAGGGTGACGTCCCGGCCGGCCAGCGCAGCGGCCACCGTCCGCGCCATGGCCTCGCCCGACTCGGAGAGACGAAAGCCGGGCAGCCGGCCGTAGAGGATGCCGGTCGGGTTGTGCACTTCGCCATGCCGCACCAGGTTCACAACTGTTCGCTCGGCCAACGGTCAGACCTCACTCGCCGCGTCGGCCGCACGCTTTGCTGCAGCCGCGACCCGCGCGAGCACCCGGTCGTCGTGCGCATAGCCGACGAACCACGCCTCGTAGGCGGAGGGCGGGAGATGGACGCCGTTGTCGAGCATGGCGTGGAAGAAGGCGGCATACCGCTTCTCGTCCTGGCGCTTTGCGGTAGCGAAGTCGACGACGTGATCGGCGGTGAAGAACACGCTGAACAAGTTGCCGGCGGTGTTGACCCGATGCGGGACCCCGGCTTCGGCAAGTGCGTCGCTCACGATGGCAGCGAGTCTCGATGCCGTCGCGTCGAGGTGGGCGTAGACGTCATCGGTGCAGTGGCGCAGCTGGGCGAGGCCCGCCGCAACCGCGATCGGGTTTCCCGAGAGCGTGCCGGCTTGGTAGACCGGGCCGGCGGGTGCGAGATGACTCATGAGATCCGCACGGCCGCCGAAGGCCGCCGCCGGGAGCCCGCCACTCATCACCTTGCCGAACGTGAAGAGGTCCGGCACGACACCTTCGAGGCCGAACCAACCCGAGCGACTGACGCGGAAACCCGTCATCACTTCGTCGAGGATCAGCAGGGCACCGTGCTCTTCGGTCCGCCGGCGCAGGGTGGCGTTGAAGCCGGGCAGAGGTGGAACGACGCCCATGTTGGCTGCAGCCGCCTCCGTGATGACACACGCGATGTCACTGCCGTGCTTCTCGAACGCGGCCTCGACCTCGGTGACGTCGTTGTAGGGCAGCACGATCGTGTCGGCGGCTGTGGCGCCGGTGACGCCGGGAGTGTCGGGCAGCCCGAATGTCGCGACGCCGCTGCCGGCGCTCGCGAGCAGCGCATCGACGTGACCGTGGTAGCAACCAGCGAACTTCACGATCTTGCTTCGCCCGGTGACACCACGAGCAAGCCGAACCGCACTCATCGTCGCCTCGGTGCCGGAGTTCACGAGCCGAAGCTGCTCGACGGGCTCGACTCGGCTGATGATCTCCTCGGCAAGCAGCACCTCGGCCTCGGTCGGCGCACCGAACGACAGGCCCCGGCCGGCGGCATCCCGCACCGCGTCGACAACAGCCGGATGCGCATGGCCGAGGATCGTCGGTCCCCACGAGCAAACCAGGTCGACGTAGTCGTTGCCCTCGGCGTCGTAGAGATAGGCGCCCTCCGCGCGGACGATGAACCGCGGGGTGCCACCAACAGCCCCGAACGCGCGCACCGGTGAGTTGACTCCGCCGGGAATCACCCGTTGGGCACGCTCGAACAAAACGCCCGAGGAATCCTCTCCCGACACCGTGTCATCCTGCCATTTATGGCTGAACTGCTGAATCAGAGCGCCATCGCAGACTGGCTGGACGCGCACTCGGCCTGGGAACGGGAAGGCGACGAGATCGTTCGCACCGTCGGCTGCCCGTCGTTCCCGGCGGCGATCGAGCTCGTTCGCAAGGTCGCGGATGTCGCCGAAGAGCGCGATCACCACCCGGACATGGACATCCGCTGGCGCAAGGTTCGCTTTGCGCTGTCCACGCACAGTGCCGGCGGCCTCACGCAGAACGACCTCGACCTGGCCGGGGAGATCGACCGGCTGGCGAGCGCTTTCACGAGCGGCTGACAGGATTCAGGACATGGCGGATTTCGGCATCGATGTCGACCCCGGCGAAGTCGGGTTGGACGAGCAGCGGCTGACGCGGATCGACTCCCATTTCAGGCGGTACGTCGACGACGGCCGGTTGCCTGGCTGGCAGGTCATGGTCAGCCGGCGCGGACGCGTGGCGCACCTGTCGTCATACGGGGTCATCGACAAGGAAGACGGTCGGCCGGTCGAGTCCGACACGATCTGGCGCATCTATTCGATGACGAAGCCGGTGACGTCGGTCGCCGCGATGATGTTGTGGGAGCAGGGGCTCTTCGACCTCAACGATCCGATCAGCAAGTGGCTGCCGGAGTTCGAAGCACCTCGCGTCTACGTCGGCGGCCCCGCGGCCAAGCACGTGACCGCGCCGGCGACGGAACCCATCCGGGTCTGGCATCTGCTCACGCACACCGCTGGGCTGACGTATGGGTTCCACCGCGTGCACGTCACGGACGAGATCTACCGGAACGCAGGGTTCGAGTTCGGCAACCCGCGCGGGCTGGATCTGGCGGGATCGGTCGCGGAGTGGGCCAAGCTGCCGCTCGCCTTCAATCCTGGTTCGGAGTGGTTGTACTCCGTCGCCACCGACGTGCTCGGTCGGTTCGTCGAGGTGGTCAGCGGCCAGTCGCTCGACCAGTTCTTCGCGGCACAGATCTTCGAGCCGCTCGGCATGACCGACACGGGATTCTGGGTCGAGCCAGAGCGCGCACATCGGGTGCCGGCGCTCTATGCGATGCCGGCCGGCGGCCGCGAGATCGTGCGGTTCGACCAGATGGGCAACGGCGCCCTGCGCGAGCCGACGTGGTTGTCCGGCGGCGGCGGGTTGGTGTCGACGACGCGCGACTACACGCGCTTCACGTGGATGTTGCGCAATGGTGGTGTGCTCGACGGCGCTCGCATCATTTCGCCGCAAACACTGCGTCTGATGACGACGAACCACTTGCCGGGCGGCGCAGACCTCGAGCAGTTCGGCCGACCGTTGTTCGCCGAAACACGCTTCGGTGGCATCGGTTTCGGGCTGGGGTTCGCCACCGTCATGGATCCGGCGGTGGAAAAGGCCGCCGGCAACGCCGGCGAGTTCAACTGGGGTGGTCTCGCAAGCACGGCATTCTGGGTCGACCCGGTCGCCGACATCACCGTGGTCTGGATGACGCAGGTGATGCCGTCGAGCACATACGCGATCCGGCCGGAGCTACGCCAGCTCGTCTACCAAGCCGTCATCGACTGAACATGAATCGCGACGAGCTACGGGCCATGCAGGCGCCGCTCAAGGAGAAATACCGCGACGATCCGGCGGCCGCACTCATCACCTTGCACGCCAATGGATCACTCGACGAGGGCATCACGTGTTCGGTCCAGACCGGACGTGCACTCGCCACTGCCGGGCTCCACCCGGCGACCGGCGGCGATGGCTCGGCGTTGTGCTCGGGCGACATGCTTCTAGAGGCGTTGGCGGCGTGCGCCGGCGTGACACTTCGGTCGGTCGCGACGTCGATGGGGATCGAGATTCGTCGCGGTGACGTTCGCGTCGAGGGGGACATCGACTTTCGCGGCACGCTTGCCATCGACCGGGAGGCACCAGTCGGGTTCACCGCGATCCGGCTCTCGTTCGACCTCGACACCGACGCCGACCAGGAGCAGCTCGACAAGCTGCTCGAGCTGACCCGTCGCTATTGCGTCGTCTATCAGTCGCTCGCGCAGTCACCACGGTTGGAATAAGCGCTTAGGACTGGTTGATCCGAGCCTGCCGTTCGAGAACTGTGCTGTCCGGCTCGACAAAACCGAACTGCCGGTAGAGGTCGTGAGCGTCAGCGGTGTGCAGCAGCCACCGGAAGCCCGCACCGGGACCCTCATCGATCATGGCCGCGACGAGCCGATGCCCTAGCCCGCGACCACGATGGCCCGCGACGACGAAGACGTCGGCGAGATAGGCGATGGCAACACCATCGGACACTGCGCGCGCGAACGCCACCATCCCGTCGGCCGGGTGATAGCACCCGACAACTCGCCACGAGTTAGCGATCTGTCGCTCAACGTCCTCGCGATTGCGCCAACGACCCCAGTACGCCTCTTGCGACATGAAGTTCCACACCACGTCGACGTCGACCCGCGCTGGATCGTCGTCGATCTCGTAGTCGCCGTCTTCCACCCCCGCGAGCGTAGGCGCCCGCCCGGCCCGGAGCACCGCTTCCGGCACGCCTCCCCCCTTTGCCGAGCTTCGTGCAGGTAGCCGGGGGGCGAACCGAGCGGCGGTTCTAGAGCGGCTTGGTCATGACGATGAAGTGGAGGTCATCGCGACGGGGAAGGCCGAAGCGTTCCTCGCCATACGGGAACGGCCGCGTCTCGCCCGTGCGCTTGTAGCCGCGTCGCTCGTACCACGCGATCAGCTCGTCGCGTTGCGCGATGACGGTCATCTCCATGGTCGTCGTAGCGAACTGCTCACGGGCGAAGGTCTCGGCATAAGTCAGCAGAGCGCGCCCCACGCCGCCGCCCTGTGCGGTCGGCCGAACGGCGAACAAACCGAAGTGACAACTGCCATCGTCGTGGCCTTCGAGTTGGCAACACGCAGTCAGCACGCCGTCGGCGTCGAGCGCAAGCAGCAAGACCGACGACTTCGCAGCGACGGTCGCGGCCACTGCATCAGCATCGGTGCGCTGACCGTCGAGCAGGTCGGCTTCGGTCGTCCAACCGGCCCGGCTCGCATCACCTCGGTAGGCCGACTCGACCAGCGCGACAATCGCCGGGACGTCGGTCGCCTCGGCGCGGCGGATCTCCACTCAGAGCCGGCGGGCGACCTCGGTCGCCCAGTAGGTCAACACGATCTGGGCGCCCGCGCGCTTGATGGACGTCAGCATCTCGTTGATCGCCCGGTCGCGGTCGATCCAGCCGTTGGCAGCTGCCGCCTCGACCATCGCGTATTCGCCCGACACGTTGTATGCCGCAACAGGTACGTCGACCGCATCGGCCACTCGCCGAACAACGTCGAGGTAACCGACGGCCGGCTTCACCATGACGATGTCCGCGCCTTCGGCGATGTCCAGCTGCGCCTCGCGCACAGCCTCGTCGGACGCACGCGCCGGATCTTGCTGGTATGACGCACGGTCACCGAACTGTGGCGCGCATTCAGCCGCGTCACGGAACGGACCGTAGAACGCGCTCGCATATTTGGCGCTATAGGCGATGATGCCGACGTCGTTGAAACCAGCACCGTCGAGAGCCGATCGGATCGCGGCGACTTGGCCGTCCATCATTCCGCTGGGGCCGACGAGCTGCGCTCCGGCCGTCGCCTGAGCCACGGCGATCGAGGCGTAGCGGTCGAGTGTGGCGTCGTTGTCGACCTCACCGTCGGCGGTGAGAAGCCCGCAGTGACCGTGGTCGGTGTATTCGTCGAGGCAAAGATCGGCCATGACGACAGCCGCGTCGCCAACCTCTGCGACGGTCTCCCGCAAGGCAAGTTGGACGATGCCGTCCGGGTCGTCCGCACCCGAGCCGCGGGCGTCCTTGGTTGCAGGGATGCCGAACAGCATCACTCCACCGACGCCGGCGGCCACCGCTTCGGCGACCGCCTTGCGCAACGAGTCGCGCGTGTGCTGAACCACGCCGGGCATCGACGCGACCGGAAGCGGTGTGTCGATGCCTTCCTTGACGAACACCGGCAGGACGAGGTCAGCCGGCGCCAGCTGCGCGTGCGCGACGAGACGCCGCAACGCAGGAGTGCGTCGCAGGCGTCGCGGCCGCACCCGCAGCGGGTCGCCGGTTGCCGTCATTTCGTCTTCTTGAGCCGGCTCGCTGCCTTGACGCGGTTGGCCTTGCCCGGGGGCAGCACGTCGTCCGCCTCGCGCCGGCTGCGGCCGAACTCGGCGAGCGCCTCAGCCAACTGCGATGCGGACGGCTTCTCGGCGGACACATCCACGCGCAGGCCGAGCTCTTCCGCTGTTGCCGCGGTCTGCGGGCCGATGACCGCGATGATCGACGACGCGTGCGGCTTGCCGGCGATGCCAACGAGGTTGCGGACCGTGGAGGACGACGTGAACAGGACCGCGTCGAACCCGCCGGTCTTGATCGCCTCGCGGATGTCCGCCGGCGGCGGCGCGGCGCGAACCGTCCGGTAGGCCGTGACGTCATCGATCTGCCAGCCGCGCTCGGTCAAGCCGGCGACGAGTGTCTCGGTGGCGATGTCGGCACGCGGCAGGAACACGCGGTCGAGCGCGTCATACACGTCGTCATACGCCGGCCACTCAGCGAGCAGTCCCTCGCTCGACTGTTCACCGGTCGGAACGAGCTCCGGTGAGATGCCCCAGGCGCGCACTGCTTCGGCGGTCTGCTCACCGACGCATGCGACCTTGACGCCGGCCAGCGCACGCGCGTCGAGGCCGAGCTCCTCGATCTTCTCGCGTACGGCGCGAACGGCGTTGACGGACGTGAACGCGACCCACGCGTACCGGCCGCTGACCAGCCCGCGGATCGCGCGATCCATCGCCTGCGGCGTCCGCGGCGGTTCCACCGCGATGGTCGGAACCTCGACCGGCACGGCGCCGTACGAGATCAGCTGCTCGCTCAGCGAGGCGGCCTGCTCCTTGGTCCGCGGCACGAGCACCCGCCAACCGAACAGCGGCTTCGTCTCCCACCAGGACAACCGCTCACGCAGCCGGACGACGTCACCGACCACGGCAATGGCCGTCGGGGTGACGCCGACCGCGTCGCGCTCGATAGACTCGAGCGTGGAGACGACGGTGTGCTGCTGCCGGGTCGCGCCGTCAGACGTCAGCGCGACAGGTGTGTCGCCGCGACGGCCGTGTTCGATGAGCGAGGCCGCGACCTTGCCGATCGACTTGGCGCACCGCAGCAGGATCAGGGTGCCCGGCGATGAGGCGAGCTCCGCCCAGTCGGGCTCCGGCGCGTCGGGGCCGACGTCGAGGACATGGACCGCGTGCGACTTCTTGTCGGTCACCGGGATGCCGGCGTAGGCAGGTACCGCGGTGACCGAAGGCACACCGGGCACGAACTCGATCGGCACTCGCGCCTTCGCACAGGCCTCGGCCTCGTCCGCCAGCCCGGCGAAGAGCATGGCGTCACCGTCGAGCAGACGGACGACCCGGCGGCCTTCCTTCGCAGCCGTGACCATCGCCTTGGCCCGCTCGGCGAGCTCTAGTCGGGTCGGGTCCACGATCTCGACGTCCGGCCGCGTGTGCGGAGCGATCTGGTCGCGGAGCCGACGCTCGACCACGACGACATCGGCGCCGCTGATCACGTCGGCAGCCCGCAGCGTCAGCAGGCCGGGGTCCCCGGGGCCTGCCCCGATGAAGGTGACGATGCCAATCTTCTTTTTGGTGCGTGAGGTGGTCACGGGTTCTCCCCGATCAGGTCTGCCGCGCCCTCTTCCAACAACTGCGCGGCGAGACGAGTGGCAAGCGTGTCGCCGTCGGCGACAGGCCCGGTGATGGACAAGCGAAGCGCGCGGCTGCCGTCGAGGCTGACGACGACCGCTCGCAGATAGATCTCCTGCCCGTTCTCGCCCTCGGCAATGTCAGCGAGGGCACCGACGGGTGCAGTACAGCCGGCTTCCAACGCCGCGAGCAGGCGCCGCTCCGCGGTTGTCGCGGCACGAGTGTCCGGGTCGTCCAGCAATGCGCAGAGGGTCGCACGCAGAGTGTCGTCGCTGCGGCATTCGACGGCGAGCGCGCCCTGACCCGGCGCGGGAAGGAACTGGAAGGGGTCGAGGATCTCGCTCACGTCCTCGAGTCGCCCGAGCCGGGCGAGACCGGCCGCCGCGAGAACCACGGCATCGACCTCGCCGGAGGCCGCCTTGCGCAGGCGCGTGTCGACGTTGCCCCGGATCGGTACGACGGACAAACCGAGCCCGAGGGCCCGCAGCTGCGCCGCGCGGCGGGGCGAGCCGGTGCCGACCGTCGCTCCCTCGGGCAGCAGCGACAGGGGCGAGCCGTCGCGCGTCACCACGGCGTCGCGTGGGTCCGCGCGCAGGGGCACGGCCGCGATCTCCAGGCCGTCGGCAGCGCCCGTGGGCAGGTCCTTCAGCGAGTGAACAGCGAAATCGATCTCGGCGCCGAGCAACCGCTGGCGGAGCTCGGCCACGAAGACGCCGGTGCCGCCCATCGTCGTCAGGGCATCCGCGGAGCGGTCGCCCTCCGTCACGACTTCGACGAGCTCGACCTCGTGACCGTCAGCACGCAGGGCGTCGGCGACCTGGCCGGCTTGGGCAAGCGCCAGCGCGGAACGCCGGGTGCCCAGCCGCAGGGTTCGCTCGCGCACCGGCGCGCTCATTGTGGTTCCTCGAGGACGATGTCCGCCCGCGTCACTGCGTCGGGCGCCGCGGGGTCGAGCGCGAAGAGTTCGCGCAAGACTTCCGCGTAGCTGTCACCGCCGGGTGCCGCCGCCAGTTCCTTCACGCGCACGGTCGGCGCGTGCAGGAGCTTGTCGACCACGCGACCCACCGTTGCGGCGATCTCGCGCTCGGCACGCTCATCCAGTCCGGAGACGCGGTTGCGTAGCCGTTCGAGCTCAGCGTCGACGACCTCTTGCGCGCGGGCGCGCAGCGCCGCAACCGTGGGGGCCACACGTTCGGACCGTTGCCGCATCAGGAATGCGGCCGCCTCGTCGGTGACGATGTGTCGCGCGCTCTCCACTTCGTCGGTCACCGACGCCTCGTCGACTACGAGCCGCAGCGCTTCGAGATCGGCGAGTGTGACGCCCGGAACGTCGGCGACCTCCGGCTCGACGTCGTGCGGAAGCGCAAGGTCGAGGACGAAGAGAGGCCGCCCTGCCCGCGCGGCCATCGCGTCGGCAACGGCTTCTGCCGAGACGAGCGTGCCGACCGCGCCGGTGCACGACACCAGCAGATCGGCGTGCACCAAGTGGTCGCGCAGCTGCGCCGGGTCGGCAGCTATGCCGTCGAGCGCGTCGGCCAGCCGGCGACCATTTTCCGTGGTGCGGTTGACGATCGTGAGTCGGCCGACACCGCGACGGCGCAGCGTCGTACCCGTCAATGCGCTCATCGATCCCGCGCCGACGATGACGACGGAACGACCGGCCAGATCGCCTAGCGACCGCTCGGCCAGGTCGAGTCCGACGCTGACCAGCGAGCGACCGGCACGGTCGATGCCCGTCTCCGCGTGAACGCGCTTGCCGGCGTGCAGGGCATGGTCGATGAGCGGGCCGAGCCCGCGCCCGACCGCTCCTTGCTCTCGGGCCAGCTGGGCCGCATCCCGGAGCTGCCCGAGGATCTGGTGCTCACCGACGACCATCGAGTCGAGACCGGCGACAACCTCGAACAGGTGCTGGATCGCGCGGTCCTCGTAGTGGACGTAGAGGTGGTCGGTCAGGTCCTCGAACGGAACGCCGGTGTGATCGACCACGCGGTCGGTGACGTCCTGTACTCCGCCGTGGAACTTGCGCACCTCCGCATAGACCTCGAGGCGATTGCACGTGGTCAGCACGATCGCTTCGTCGACGTTGTCGGCGTCGACGATGTCGGCAAGAAGCTTGATGACCGCGTCGCCTTGCACGACGGCGCGCTCGAGCAAGGTGACCGGCGCCGTCCGATGCGACAGCCCAACAACAAGCACGCTCATCGCGGAGCTCCGGCGCGCACCTCGTCAGGCACGGCAGCGCCGGGCTCGGCGACGATGCCGGCCGCTTTGCGCTGCTCATGGAAGGCGAGGATCTGCAGCTCGATCGAGAGGTCGACCTTGCGCACGTCGACGGCGTCCGGCACGGCGAGGACCGCAGGCGCGAAGTTGAGAACGCTGGTGATGCCGCAGGCGACGAGCCGGTCGCAAACGTCCTGCGCCGCAGCGGCCGGGGTCGCGATCACGCCAATGGAGATCTCGTGCTCCTTCACGACGACCTCGAGGTCGTCCAGGTGGCGGATCTCGATGCCCGCGATGTGTTCACCGACTCGGCCGGAGTCGGCATCGATCAAGGCAGCGATCTGGAAACCGCGGGTGGCGAACCCGGCGTAGTTGGCAAGCGCGTGACCCAGGTTGCCGACGCCGATGATGGCGACGCGATAGCTCTGGGTCAGGCCGAGAGCACGCGAGATCTGGTAGACGAGGTACTCGACGTCGTACCCGACGCCGCGCGTGCCGTACGACCCGAGATGCGAGAGGTCTTTGCGCAGCTTGGCCGACCCGACCCCGGCGGCCGCCGCCAGGGCATCAGAGGACACCGTGCCGACGCCGGTGTCGGCGAGCCCGGTCAGCACGCGTAGATAAATAGGAAGCCGAGCAACAGTGGCTTCCGGAATCCGCATGCAACTCTCCAGATCAGAGGTAAATCGGATCGTACGACGCTTGTGAACGGATGCACAAACTGAGCAGGGGCGGCAGTAACGGGCCGCGCGCGGTGCGACGCATCATGTTTGGATGCATGCCATGACCGAAACTCCCGGCACGGGAGGCACGACATGGGGCCGGATCGCCGAGGACGGCACGGTCTATGTCCGCACTGATGACGGCGAGCGCGCGATCGGCTCCTGGCAGGCGGGCTCACCCGAGGAGGGGCTCGCCTACTACGCGCTGCGATATGACGACCTCGCTGCTGAGGTCGGCATCCTCGAGGCCCGCATCACCTCCGGGGCGGCCGACCCACGCGCGATCGAGGCAGCGGTTCGGAAGCTGAAGGACACTCTGCCGACCGCGACCGTCATCGGCGACCTCGCCGGGCTGGACCGCCGGCTCGACGCCGTGCTCGGGAAGGTCGAGGAGCGCCGCGCCGAGGTGGCCGCAGCGAAGGCGGCGACGGCCGCAGCGGCGGCCGACCGCAAGCGCTCCCTCGTCGAAGAGGCGCAGACCCTCGCGAAGAGCACGGACTGGCGCGCGACGGGTGACCGCTACCGGGCGATCGTCGAGGAGTGGAAGGGCATCCGCGGCGTCGATCGCAAGACCGACAGCGCGCTGTGGGAGCAGCTGTCCACGGCCCGCCGAGAGTTCGACAAGAACCGACGCAACCACTTCGCCGAGCTCGACAAGCACCGGACACAGGCAGGCGAGGTCAAGCAGCAGCTCGTCACCGAGGCCGAGAAGCTCGCTGACTCGGACGACTGGGGACCGACCGCCAAGCGCTACCGCGATCTCCGCGACGAGTGGAAGGCAGCCGGCCGCGCGAACCGCGACCTCGATGACGCACTGTGGGCCCGATTCAAGACCGCGCAGGACAAGTTCTTCACCCGGCGCAGCGAGACGTTCTCCGCGCGAGACGCCGAGATGAGCTCGAACCTTTCGGCCAAGGAAGCCCTCGTCGCCGAGGCCGAGACACTCGACCCGGGCAGCGATCTCGAGGGCGCACGCAAGCGGTTGCGCACGATCCACGACAAGTGGGAGAAGGTCGGTCGGGTGCCGCGCGAGGCCGCCGGCCCGCTCGAGGATCGTCTCGCCGCCGTCGAACAGCGCGTGCGCGATGCCGCGTCCACCTCGCGCAAGGTGACGGTCACGGAGTCGCCGCTCGTCATCCGGCTACGCGAGTCGGTCGGCAAGCTCGAGAACCGTCTCGCCCGGGCGCAGGCCGCGGGTGACACGGCGCTCGTCGCTGAGACCGAACAATCGTTGGCAACACAGAAAGAATGGCTAGCTCAAGCCGAGTCTTCGAGCTGACCGCCTGCGGCTATTGGTCGAGCGCTGCGCGTAGTCGTTGCTCATCGACGCGAAACCAGCCGTGGACTTCGTCATCGACGAGGATCACCGGCACGTATTCGGCCCACTTCGCGAGCAGTTCTTCGTCATCGCTGATGTCGTGCTCTGCCCACGTCATACCGAGGTCGGCGGTGATGCGAGCGACCGTTGCACACGCGGCCTCGCACAGATGACATCCGGGTTTGCTGAGGACGACCACTCGGTGATTCAGGCTGATCGCAACTTTCCTTTCGCGACTTTGCCGGTCGTCGAGTGCGGCAGTTCCGACACGATCTCGATCGATGTCGGGCACTTGAAGCGCGCAAGCCGTTTCGCGGCGAAGTCGATGACGCTGTCCGCATCCACCTCCGCGCCTTCACGCGGTACGACGAATGCGCGGACCGTCTCGCCGGTGTAGGGATGGGGTACGCCGACAACCGCGACCTCGGCGACATCCGGATGCGCAGCGATCACGTCCTCGACCTCGCGCGGGTACACGTTGAAGCCGCTGACGAGGATCAGCTCGCGAATGCGATCAACGAGGAACAGGTCACCGTCGGCATCGGCATAAGCGACGTCGCCGGTGTGAAACCAGCCGGAGGGGTTCGGGCCACCGTTCCCGTCCGGCCAATAGCCGGCAAAGACGTTGGGACCACGAACGACCACCTCGCCGGGATCGTCTTCGTCGGCGTCGTCGCCGGAGTCGTCGAGCAGCCGCAGCTCGACGCCGGGGATCGGCCGGCCGATCGAGCCGGGCTTCGGCACGCGACTGCACAACGTGGTCGTCAGGACCGGCGCGGTCTCGGTGAGTCCGTATCCCTCGTAGATCTCGTGCCCCGTCACGTCAGCGAAGCGGGTCAGCACGGCCGCGGGCAACGGCGCAGCGCCCGACACGGCAAGCCGCACGGACGAGAACGCGTCACGAAGGTCCGGCAGCAGGGACCAGGCGACATACATCGGTGGGGCACCCACGATGTTCGTCACGTCGTGCTCGCGAACGAGGGACAGCGTGTCTACCGGGTCGAATCGGTCGGCAAGCACACCAGTGGCGCCCGCGCGCACCAGCATGCCTAGACCGGCATTGAGCCCGTAGACGTGGAACAGCGGGAGCACGAGCAAGACGACGTCATCGGTGGCCACGACGGGGGGATCGATGCGTGCCAGCTGCTCGAGGTTGGCGAGCAACGCGCCGTGGCTGAGCATCGCGCCCTTGGGCAGCCCGGTGGTTCCCGACGTGTAGAGCAGCACGGCAAGATCGGCGTCCGCGCTCGCCGCGGGCTCAGACCACGGCGTCGCCGCGGCGGTCTTGTCCCACTCGGCTGAGCCCACCTCGAGGGTCGGCACCGACTCCACGCGCTCAGCGAGCGCCGCGTCCGCAATGACGAGCTTGGCCTCGGCGTCGCTGACCTGATGCTCGATCTCCGCCGCCGTATACGACACGTTCATCGGCATTGCGACCAACCCCGCCCGAAGCAGGGCGAAGTAGCTGATCACGAACTCGATGCCGTTGGGTAGCAGGACGCCGACGCGATCGCCGACGGCAAGGTCGCGGGCACGCAGGCCCGCGGCGAAACGGCTCACGGCCGCGTCGAGCTCGGCCCAGGTCAGCTCGCGATCTCCCGCAATGAGCGCGGTCTTGCCGGGCGCGCTCTCGGCGGCCCGTTGGACGAGGTCAGCCACATTGCCCATCGGAACGAGTGTTTCACATTTGCAAGCACCCCAACGGGCGAGGACAAATCGGGCGAGCATCACCCGTCTGGCGGCTCAAGAACCCCCATAACCCGTCGACACCCAATACGGAAAGCAACACAAGCACCGCCGGGGCGACCGCCGACCCGACAAAGGCACACCGTGCGCGAGCACGGGCCGCAAAGGCACGGGACTGCACCCTGCACGTGGGAGCAGTTAGCCGACCCGCCGACCGTCGAAGGCCGCCCTCAGGTGACCGTGACGAGCCCCACCGTCGCGGCGACCGCCCCGGCTGAGATGCCGGAGGTCTGGTTTTCGTGCGTTCACTTCGTCGTACTGTCGCGCCGCTGCTGGTGTCAGCAGTCGTGGGTTCCACTGCCGGAACCGCACTCAGCGTCGCCGCTCCGACGGCCGCGTTCGCGGACAGCACCTACAGCATGGAAGCGCAGTTCATCGCCAAGGTGAACGCCGCGCGCCAGGCCAACGGTCAGCAGCCGTACGCCGTCGCCTACGACCTCACCTCGATCGCACGTCAGCACTCGGCCAACATGGCCGCGCAGCAGTCGCTGTACCACAACCCGAGCCTCACGACGCAGGTGCAGAACTGGCGCGCCGTCGGCGAGAACGTTGGCGAAGGTCCGACCGTCGACGACATCCACACGGCGTTCATGAACAGCCCGGAGCACCGCGACAACATCCTCGACCACGACTTCACGCAGATCGGCGTCGGCGTGAGCGTCGACAAGAACGGCATCGTGTGGGTCACCGAGGACTTCCGTGAGCCGATGTACACCAGCTCGTCATCCTCGACGACCACCTCGCACAGCTCGTCCGCGTCACACAGCAGCAGCTCCGCTAGCTCCAGCGGTTCGACCGGCTCCTACAGCGCACCGGCGGTTTCCCGCTACGTGCCGGCTGCGCCGCAGCCACAGCTGTCGCCCCGAGCGATCCTGATGATGCGGCTGCACGAGCTCCGCAAGCGGCGCCCGATCTCACTGCGTACCGACCCGGTGGCGCAGTCGTTCGTCTACGCCGCGAACCTCTCTCGCCTCGCCGGCTGACTTGACTGCTGCGGTGCCGGCGTTGGGGTCGGCGGCAGCAGCGTCGGCGTCGGTGACGGGACCGGATTCGGCGAGGCGCTCGGCGACTGGCTCGGCTTAGGCGTAGCGCTTGGCTGCGCGCTCGGTCGATGAGTTGCCGGCCCCGCTCCCGTCGGTGCCGGTTGCGCGCTGTAGGTGTATGTCGACACGGGCGCAGCTGACGGTGTTGCTGAGAGCGATCCGTGCGGTTCCTGCAGTGTTCGGTAGTCGTCCCAGGTCTGCGCGAAGATTCGCGCCGGCAACGTTCCGCCGAAGACCTCGCCGACGCCGGGCAGGATCATCCGGTGCGGCGTCTTGCCGTGATTGAAGTACTGCTTCTCGTAACCCATCCAAACCGCGATGCACAGCGTGCGCGTGCAACCGGTGAACCACGCGTTGGTGAAGTCGTCGGTCGTTCCCGTCTTGCCGTAGACGGGGAAGGGCTGCCGCGCCGCCGCGCCGGTCCCGCTGTCCACCACCTGCTGCATGACCTCGGTGACGTCGTCGGCGACCGACTTGGGCATGACCCGATTGCCGTCTGGCTCGTCGGGTGCGGAGTAGATCTGCCCGTCGCCGCTACTACGCACCCGAAGAATGGACCGTGGGCTGTGGTGCACACCGTGGTTCACGAGCGTGCCGTAGGCGACGGCCTCCGACAACGGGCTCACCGGAACACCGATCGACTGCGCCGGATAGAGCTTTCCCCTGCTGTCCCGAGCGAGTGGCCCGATGTCGAGTCCTGCGTTGCGCGCCAGCTTCAACACCTTGCCGAGACCGAGATCAACGGCGAGCGGGCCGTAGACGGTGTTGATCGAGTTGATCAGCGCCGTCCGCAGCGTCTGGTAGCTCGAGCCGCTCTCGGCGTTGCAGACGTGGAACGGCACCGTGGCGCACTCCGGCGCCGGCCTCGGTTCGTCGAGCGAGTGGCCATGCATCAGCGCATACGCAAGCGTGAACGGTTTGATCGTCGAGCCGGACGACCGGCTGGCCGTGCCGTGTGGCGGTGCCGCGAGATCGAAGCCGCCGGCCTTGTAGCCGCCGTTCTGCTTCGTGGTCAGCGCACGGATGTCACCGTTGCGCGGATCGATGGCGACAACTGCGGCTTCAGGATCGCTCTTGCTCGGCAGCACCGACGCAAGGGCATGTACGGCGGCCTTCTGCAGGTTGAGGTCGAGTGTTGTTCGCACCTTGACGCCACCGGAGTCGAACAAGGTCGTGTCGTCGAACGCGAGTGTTCCCTTCAGTTGCTCCGACACGTAGTCACGGAACTCAGGTGCAACGGTTGGCGCATCGGGTTGTGAGTTCGCCACGACTTTCGGCAGCGCATCCCCGTACGCATCCGACGCCTGCTGCGCGTTGATCATGTGGTTCTTGACCATCTGGTTGAGCACGTACAACTCGCGGTCGCGCGCCTGCCTCGGGTTGTGCACCGGGTTCCACAAGGACGGGGCCGGGATGAAGCCGGCAAGCGTTGCGGCCCGGGCCAGAGCGAGTGCGTCGTCGCGCTGACCGGTCGCCTTGTTGAGATCGAGGTCCTTGACCGGGACGCCGTAGTAGTACTTGCTGGCCGCCTGCACACCGGCAGTGCCGTTGCCGAGATACAACGTGTTCAGGTAGCGCGTCAGGATCTGGTCCTTGCTGAGGTGCTGCTCGAGCCGGATGGCGAGACTTGCCTCGCGCAGCTTGCGCAACGCGGTTCGCTGGGCGCCCGTGTAGACGTTCTTCACGTACTGCTGCGTGATCGTCGAGCCACCCTGCAGATGCGCACCGCTGAGATCGCGCCAGAAGGCGCGGAACATCGCAAGTGGGTCCACGCCGGAATGCGCAAAGAAGCGCTCGTCCTCGGCCGCAACGACGGCGTTCTTCATGACTGCCGGAATGTCCTTGGACGGCACCGGCTCCTGGTCCTGCGGTGCCCGGATCGTCGCGAAAACCCGGCCGGAGGCGTCCAGCAGGTAGACGGCCTGCGGCGCCGTCGGCTGGAAGTTGTAGTCGAGGGGTGCCGCCAGCAGACCCGCACCGAACGATCCGACACCGACAAGCAGGGCGACGACGAGCCAGAGCGCAACCTGACGGCGGCGCTTGCGAAGATGCGCGTGACGAGACCGCCGGCGCGCAACCGCAGACGCCACATCGCTCGCCGGCCGGACCGGAACCAGAACTGCCATCAGCCGAAGCCTAAGCGGCGAGGCGCCTCAAAATGACTAGTCCACAAATGGCCCGGATTCGTCATGGTCACGACCGATTCGCCCCGTGTGTCATAGACGGTGCTTGTGCTCAATCTTGCGCGCCTCAACACCGATCAGGGAGAACATGTTCACCGGTCACGGCCGACTCGTCGACCCGGACGGGCTGGCCGCCCTCCGGCTCGCGTTGGCTGTCATGCGCGATCCCGAGCTGGCGCAGGATGCGGAGCGCGCGGCGTCCCGGTCACTGCCGCGCCCGCGCAACGCCGGTGCCGCCGCTGCAACCTCGGCCGCTGCCGGTGCGGCGGCCGCGAGCACCGGGGCCACCACCACAGCTGCCACGACGACGGCCACCGCGAGCACGGCGATCGCCGAGCCGGCCGGTGCTCCGGCCATCCCGACACAGGCTCCGCCGGCGGAGCCGACCGGCGACCTGGCCGCGGTCATGGACGTCGTACGACGAGCGCAGTCCGGTGACGCGCAGGCCTTCGGCGAGCTCTACGACCGGTACGTCGACGTCGTCTACCGCTACATCCAGTACCGCGTCTCGAACACCGCCCTGGCCGAGGATCTGACGAGCGAGACGTTCCTGCGCGCGCTGCGCCGGATCACGTCATACACCTGGCAGGGCCGCGATTTCGGCGCCTGGCTCGTGACCATCGCCCGCAACCTCGTCGCCGACCACTACAAGTCCGGCCGCTACCGGCTCGAGGTGGCCACCTCCGACCTGGTGGAGGCGGGCGCGGACCGCAGCGAGGAAGGGCCGGAAGCCGAGGTTCTGGCCGGCATCACCAACGCGGCGCTCCTCGAGGCGGTGAAGCGGCTCAACGCCGAGCAGCAGGAGTGCATCGCGTTGCGGTTCCTGCAGGGCATGTCGGTCGCGGAGACCGCCCGGATCATGGGTAAGAACGAGGGCGCCATCAAGGCACTGCAGTACCGCGCGGTGAAGTCGTTGTCACGCCTGCTCCCCGAGGACCTCGTATGACGGGCACCGTGACTACGCGCCGCGTGACCCCTTCGGGCCATTTCAGCGAATGGCCCGTCACCTTCACCGAGCCTGACTCGTTGGTCAGGTTGCAGCAGTTTGTCCGGATCTCGAACTCCGCCCAGCACGACAGGAGGTGCGCACGATGAGCGGCCTGACTCTCGGCGCCCGCCGGGCCAACGAGTTCGCCCGACTTCTCGATGCGCCGGAGCGTAGTGACGACCCGGCGCTGGCGCCGTACCTCGGGCTTGCCAAGGCCCTTCGAGCGGTTCCCGCAGGCTCGGGTCCGTCCCCGGAGTTCCGGACCTCACTGCGCCAGCGGCTGGTCGCCGTTGCCACGGTTCAGCCCGCAGGCACCGTGACGGAGTCCGCGCCGGCACGTCTGCGCGCGGCGACGTCGACCTGGCGGGTGCAGAAGCGGATCGCCGTGGTTGCCGGTGGCGCCGCAGCAGCGACCGCGATCGCGGGTGTCGGACTCGGCGCGAGCCGTTCGTTGCCGGGCGACGCCTTCTATGGCGTCAAGCGTGCGACCGAGCGGGTGCAGCTGGCCGCAACCTCCGGCCAGGAAGCCAAGGGCAAGCGGCATCTGGAGTTCGCTCGCACCCGGCTCTCCGAGGTCGAAGCCCTGGTCGGCCGCAACTCGGCCATGACCGCGGTGCTGCCCGGCGGCGTCGAGGCCCTCGGCCTGCTCACGGACGACGTCAAGGCCTCCACGATCATCGACACGCTCCGGGACATGGACTCGGAGACTCGTGCCGGCGCCGAGGATCTCCTCGCCGCAGCCGTGCACGACCACTCGACGGAGCCGCTGGCGGCGCTGAACACGTTCACCAGGTCGCAGTACGTCGACCTCCGCGCGGCGCTGCCCGCACTGCCCGACGCCGCTCGGGCGCGGGCCACGCAGTCGCTGTCCCTGCTGACTCTGGTCGCGGGACGCTCAGCCACCGTGGCGGACCTCACCCAGGGTGCCGGCACGACCGGCGGCACCAGCGGCGGGGCCTCGAGCCAGAGCCCAACGCCCGCGACACCGCAGCCGACCCGGACATCGACGCCGTCGCCGGCGCACACCGGGCAGCCCACACCGACGCCGGACGCGACCCCGAAGTCGCCGGCCCTGCCGACGCTGCCCACCCAGCTTCCGACGCAGGTGCCGACGATCCCGCCGCTGCCGTCGATCCTTCCGGTCCCGACGTCCATTCCGACGCTCCCGGATCTCAACCTGCCGCTGCTGCAGCAGAACAACCTGCCGTAACAACGGGAAATTCACCCGTTCGGCACCGTCACCTGCCCCTTACCTGGTCGTTGTCTAGTTCGAACTGACCAGATTCGGCCCAGTACTACCTGTACATGGCCGAACACATTCGGTAAGGTTCGCCCAGGTTCGCCCGTCTTCGTGGAGGTAGTGGGCAAATGGCAGGAAAGGTCGTGCGTCGCGGGGCAGCCGTCACCGCGCTAGCACTGGTCAGCAGTTCGACGCTGGCACTCGCGACGGCAGCACCGGCAGGCGCCAGCAAGTCGCATGCGCCCGCCTACTACCAAGGTGTGACATCAGCCAACGTGCTGGGTGTCGCGCTGCACTTGCCGTCCGCCCTTCCTGCGGTGCCCGGCCTGCCGAAGGATCTCGCGATCAACCTGATCGGGGTCAACGGCAACGCGGTGCACAACACGCTCAGCGCCGGCACGCACACCGCTTCGACCGCGATCTCCTCGCTGGCCAGCGGTTCACTCGTCGACTCGCTGCCCGTGGACCTGGGCCTGAAGAAGTCCCTGCGGGCGACTCTCGGCATGCGTCCGCAGGCGAGCTCCGCTCAGCACATCGCCGTCCCGGGCATCGTCGACCTCAACGTCGGCGGCCTGACCGCACTCGCGCAGGGCGACCTCAACAAGGCCACGTCGGTCCTGACTGACGGCAGCATCATGCAGCTCGGCCAGCTGCTCGACCTCAAGTCCGCCACCGGCGCGGGGACCACGCTCCTGTCGACGCTGCAGAGCCAGATCAACTCGGTGAGCAACAGCGTCACGAGCCAGGTCACCAACGCGCTCAACACGGTCGGCCAGGCGCTCAACCAGCCCGGCCTCTCCGACACCGCCACCCAGACGCTCAGCGCCCTCCAGTCGACCCTTCAGACCATCCAGGACAAGGTCAGCTCGATCCTCGGGAACGTCGGCAACACGGCTGTCCTCACGGTCAAAACGCTCAACGCGTCGCAGGCGATCGCTCCGGCCGCCAACGCCGCGCAGGCGACCGCGTCGGTCAACCTGGCCAACCTGAACCTCCTGAACGGCCTTCTGACGGTCAAGGGCTTCGTCAGCCAGGCCGTTGCCACCGCCACCGGCAAGGCCGGCGGCGCCCACGCCACGTTCTCCGGCCACGCGCCGATCGTGGCAGTCGGCACCCCGCTGATCAGCGCCACGCTCGACGAGACGGGCCTCAACATCCAGGACGTCACCGGGCAGCTCCCGGCGCAGGTCACGAGCACCGTGGACACCGCTCTCTCGACCCTCAACAACGCGCTCAACACGCTGCTCGGCGCGCTCGGTGTGCACCTGAACTTCGTTCCGGGTCACGTCGACCGGGTTGACAGCAACGGCCGCTACGCCGCTGCGACCGGCCCGGAGTACGACATCGTCGTCGACAGCCCGGTGCCAGGTGACGGTGCGCTCGCCGAGGTCGGCCTCGGCCACGGCACCACCGCCTCAGTCGCGGCCCGCCCGGCCACCAAGGTCGTCCAGCTGCCGAACCCGCAGCAGGGTGCCCTGCCGCACACCGGCGCCAACCTGCCGCTCATCGGTGGCAGCGCCCTGGCACTGATGGTCGGCGCCGCGGTCCTGCGTCGCCGCTTCAGCTGACGCACTAGCTCGACAGATGGACCCCGACCGCGAACGCGGTCGGGGTCCATCTCTTTTTGGCTTGCGCGCGAAGCACGACGTTACGCTCGCCGCGATGGGACGTCGTACAAAGCGGGAGAGCACGAGCGCTGCGCTCGCCGGTGCCGCGTCGGCTGCGGTAGCCGAGGTCGAGGCGAGCCTGATGACGCCGCCGGACCCGGCCGCGGCGGCATTCTTCGACGTCGACAACACGATGATGCAGGGCGCTTCGATCTATCACTTCGCCCGGGGACTGGCAGCACGGGACTTCTTCACCTGGCGCGACCTCGCCCAGTTCGCGTGGAAGCAGGTCGCTTTCCGCCTCAAGGGCGTCGAGGACCCCGCGCACATGGAGGAGGCGAAAGAGGCCGCGCTCGCCTTCGTCGCCGGTCACAAGGTTGCTGACGTCGTCGCGTTGGGCGAAGAGATCTACGACGACCTGATGGCCGACCGCATCTGGTCGGGAACGCGGGCGCTGGCGCAACTGCACCTGGACGCCGGGCAGCGCGTGTGGCTCGTCACGGCCGCGCCGGCTGAGATCGCCTCGCTGATTGCCCGTCGCCTGGGCCTGACCGGCGCGCTGGGGACGGTGTCGGAGAGCAAGGACGGCATCTACACCGGACGGCTCGTCGGTGAGCCGTTGCACGGGCCGGCGAAGGCGGAGGCGATCTTGGCGCTCGCCGAACGCGAGGGTCTGGACCTGTCGCGGTGCGCCGCGTACTCCGACTCGACCAACGACTTGCCGATGCTCTCGTTGGTCGGCCATCCCGTCGCGGTGAACCCCGATCACGACCTCAAGCGCATCGCACGAGAGAACGACTGGGAGATCCGCGACTTCCGCACCGGTCGCAAGGCCGCCCGCGTCGGGGTGCCGGCCGCGGCCGGCTTGGGCGCCGTCGTCGGCGGCGTCGCCGTGGGGCTGGCGCTGCGCCGCAGGTACTACGCGCCGTCCATGCCCTCCCGCGCCGTGCGCGCCGTCCGCGAACTCACCCGCCGCTAGCCCATCGAGGTCCACACTGGAGCGTGATGTCCAGCCAGGTCCCCTACCGTCTCGGTGACGGCGCTCCGGTCGGTGTGGACTCAGCCCGCGCCATCTGGACGGCCGTCGCCCGTGAAGTGCTCGAAGGGACGTCGAGCACCGCGCCGGTGACGCACAGCGAACTCGCGCGGCAGGTGCAGCAGCGATCCGGCGTCTACACGCGGATGCCGGCCTCGGAGTGGCTGCCGGCCGTTCTTGCCAACGTCGGCGACGCCGAGCTGACCGCGCGGTCACGCGCCGACGCTCCGCGCACCGCCCCCCGAGCCAAGACGACGGCGGCCCGGCGGCCACGCGCTGAACCCGCGCCGCCCAAGCGTCAGGAAGCACCGCCCGCGATCTGCCCCACCTGCTTCATGCAGCTGCCGGCCAGCGGCAGATGTGACACCTGCGCCTGATCGACCTCTAGAAGAAGACGCTGCGCCTCGACAGCAGGAGCTTGTAGAGCGTTTGCTGGATGACTTCGCGGACCTGGTCGGTCAGGTTGAAGACCAGCATCGGGTCGTCGGCGGCACCGGAGCCGAGCTCGTTCGTCGGAATCGGCTCGCCGAACTCGATGATCCACTTCGACGGCAGCGGGATGAGCCCCAGCGGTCCCAGCAACGGGAAGAACGGCGTCACCGGCATGTAGGGCAACCCGAGCAGCCGCGCGAGCACCTTGATGTTGCCGACGACCGGGTAGATCTCCTCGGCCCCGACGATCGAGCACGGAATGATCGGTACGCCGGAGCGCAGTGCAGCCGAGACGAATCCACCGCGGCCGAAGCGCTGCAGCCGGTAGCGCTCGCTGAACGGCTTGCCGATCCCCTTGAACCCCTCCGGCCAGACTCCCGCAAGCTCACCGCTGGTCAGCAGTCGTTCCGCATCCTCGTTGGACGCGAGCGTCGTACCCGTCTTTCGGGCCAGCTCGCCGACGACCGGCGTACGGAAGACCAGGTCGGCGCCGAGCATGCGCAGATGCCGATGCGCGGGGTGGTGGTCGTAGATGGCGACCTGGGTCATCATCGCGTCGAGCGGGATCGTCCCCGAGTGGTTCGCGACGACGAGCGCGCCGCCCTCATTGGGGATGTTCTCCAAACCGCGCGCTTCGACCCGAAAGTACTTGTCGTAGAGCGGCCGCAACGTCGACAGCATGACGTTCTCGGTGAGATCCGCATCGAAGCCGAAGTCGTCGACGTCGTACTCGCCGGTGAGACGGCGGCGCATGAACGCCAGCGCGCCCGCAACCTTGCGCTCCCAGTCCGGTGCGGCCGCGCGCGAGACGGCGCGTTCCTGCTCTTCGAGGTGCTCACCGCACAGCCCGTCGGCGACGGCCTTGCTCCGGCACCGCTCGCCGTCGGCTGCGAGGGCCGTGCAGCGCGCGGCCTTGCGACCACGCCGCGGCAGGTCCGCCGCGTCGCGGCCCTCGATGGGAATCACGCGTGCCTCAGGCATTGATCGGCCTCCGCCGTTCCATCTGGCCGAGCAGCCGCCGCTCGACTTCCGCGAGCTGGTCCGGGTCGATGTATTTCGTCAGTCCACGGCCGGCGACGAAATCGTCAAACGCCTGAACGGTCGTGTAGGCGGGCCGGTAGCCGAAGTCTTCGTGCAACCGTGTGACGTCAACGCCCCGGCCGAACTGCAGGAACTGCATCTGTTCGGGCGAGAAGTCAACGAGCCCTGCGCGCCGGAACAGCGAGCCGACAACCGACACGGCCGGTGACGGCACCTGTATGGCGGGACGGCCGGCGCGCCGGATTGCTTGCGACACAAGCAGTACGCCGCTGCCGGCGACGTTGAACGTGCCGCGGTGGTCTCCGACCACGGCGCGCCGCAACACCTCGATGCCGTCGTCCTCATGGATGAACTGCACCCGCGGGTCGAAGCCGAACACCCGTGGCACGACCGGCAGCGAGAAGTACCGCGTCAACGGGGTGTCGATCCGCGGACCGATGAAGTTGGCGAAGCGCAGCAACGAGACATCGACGTCGGGACGTCGACGTCCGAGCCCACGGACGTAGCCCTCCACCTCAGTTGAGTCCTTGCCGTAGCCGCTGCGGAACTGCGCACGCGGCTCCATGCCCTCGGTGAACAGCGCCGGGTCACGCGACGACGAGCCGTAGACCGCGGACGTCGACTTGACGACGAGCTTCTGCAGTGACGGCGCTTTCTGGCATGCAGCCAGCAGCTGCATCGTGCCGATGACGTTGATCTCTTTCATCGCGGTCCGGCCACCCGCGCCGAAAGGCGTGGCGATGACGCTCATGTGCACAACGGTGTCGACATGCGCCGACGCAATGACCTTGGCGATGATCGGGTTGCGGATGTCCGCGCGGACGAACTCGGTCCGACCGACGTCTTGTCGCGGCGGCACGACGTCGACACCGATGATGCGCTCGATGGAAGAGTCCGCCGACAGGACCGAGGCAAGGCGGCCGCCCAGATAGCGGCTGACACCGGTGATGAGGACGACGCGGGTCATGTCGTGACCGAAGGTCGGGTGCCGGTCTGCTGCGGCGCGCGGGCGATGACGATCGGGTCGCCGCGGCTGACCCGGAGCTCTTGGTTGGCCCGGCCCGCGTTGACAGCGAGCTGGATGGCGCGGAACGAGTCCTCGCACAAGGTCAGCCGGCCGGTCGGCACCTCACCGAAGCTGTGGGTGAACGGGACCGTGAGTGTGCGGCCGTTGCAGCGCAGCTCGACGCTGTCGCCGAGGGTGATGCCCGCGGCTTCGAGGTCGGCGCGCGCGAGGTTGAGCGAGACGTTGCCGAAGTGGTCGATCGCGCGGATCTCGGCGTGGACGTGGTCGTCGTCGACGGTCGCGGCTCGCACCGGCAGCCGCACGAGCGTGTCTGTCGGGACTGACGGGCCGACGTCGGCGAGCGGTCGGCCGGCGGCGAGATGCGCCGCGACCGGGGCGAAGACGTCGCGGCCGCGGAAGGTTGCGTGGATGTGCTCGAGCCAGAGGTCGCGGTTGGCGATCTCCACCGCGGACTCGACGCCGCCGCGCACCTCCCAGGCGTAGGAGAGCACGCCGTTGTCCGGGCCGATGAGAACCGATCCGTCCTGGCTCTGGACGGCCACGCCGCGAGACGCGGTCTCGTGCTGCGGGTCAACCATCGCCAGATGCACGGCACGCGGCATGAAGGGCGCGGCCGCCGCCAGCGCATGCGCACCGGCCTCGACGTCCTGGGGCGTGATCAGGTGACAGACGTCGAGGATGCGGACGTCAGGCGCGATGCTCGCAATGACGCCCTTGCACACGCCGACGAACACATCGTCGTGCCCATAGTCGGACAGGAAGGTAACCCAGTCGTAGCCGTCCGCCGTTGTCAAATCTGTGCGGGGCACGACCAAGACCTACTTCTTGTTACGACGCTGGACGCGCGTCTTCTTCAGCAGCTTGCGGTGCTTTTTCTTCGCCATCCGCTTGCGGCGCTTCTTGATGACCGAACCCACGCGAGCCCCTCGTCACGACCTGGACATTCCGAGCGGCCAGGCTACCCCGAAGGCGCTAAGCGCACATGAGGCGAGATCGCTTAAGCCGTCTCCACGAACGAGCCGGCGAGGTAGTCGTGGACCGCCTGCTCCGGGACCCGGAAGGATCGCCCGACGCGAACCGCCGGCAGTGTCCCGCCGTGGACCAGTCGGTAGACCGTCATCTTTGACACGCGCATCAGCGATGCGACTTCGGCCACGGTCAGAAACCGCAGCTCAGCGAGGGGTCGATCCCCCCCGGCGCCCGTTGCAGACATGCTGCACCGCCTTCTTCACGCGTCGGCGCCGGCTTCCCCACCGGCGCTACCGCATCCGCGTGCACTGTCTACCGAGGGTAGCGGTGTGACTCGTGCGCGTCACGGGGCAGGTGGGGCGAATCTTGTTACGCCGGACGGGCTACCCCTGTGAAGTGGGGACGAACCGGCTGAAACGGCGCCACATTCCCCAGGCCAGGGTGATCGCGAGGAGCAGTCCGAGGGCCGGACCACCGAATCCGAGCAGCCGCCCGGGAAGCTCGGGGAGCTCCGGCTCTTGCCCGTAGGCCACCTCCGGCGCCTTGACCAGGCTGGTGCCGTCGCCGTTGCCGACGTACATCGTGACGACGCCGCCCTGGTCGCTCGCGAGGCTGTACGGGCTCGCGTCCGAGAACGTGAACCGCAGTTGGTGGCCGGCGTGCAGCGCATAGTCGACGTATGTCGACGGGAAGTGCAGGGCGTAGTGCGTGCCCGGAGTGAGCGGCGACCCGCCGGTCGGGTACGACGCTCCGCGGGCCTTGATGGAGTCGCGGTAGAACGGCCGGATGTAGCCGTAGGTGAAGGCGAAGGCCTTGGTGTTGCCGGCGACGTTCTCGTCGGCGAGGCCGGCCTGGGCGTTCGGCGGCACATCGTCGACCTCGACGGCGATCGTCGTGTCAGGTCCCTGGGCCGAGACGTCGAGATCGAACTCGAACTGTCCGGACAGTCGGGTGTCCTGCGCCACCGGAGCGGTCAGGAACGACTGGCTCGCCGCACCCGAGCCGGCACCGTCGGTCCAGCTCGCGCTGCCGGCGGGCGCAGTTTCGGGCGCTGCCTCGCCGGTCGGCGTGAAGTTCAGCACGTGGTCATCGGCGTACGACGGGTCGGCGGGGTACTGGTCGTAGCCGTCCCAGTGGCAGTCGTCGCGTTCGACCTCGACCTTCGGTTGCTGAGTGGCGGCCGCGTCCACGCCCTTGAGGTACTGCAGGAACCAGCGGTGCACTTCGGTTTCGAACTTCTGCATGAACTGGCAGGGCATCAGGTATCCCGAGGCGGCTGCCGCGTCGGGCGCATCCGGATCGTCGTGGTCACCGTTGAACCACCACAACCGTTTCGGCACCGACGTCGGCAGCGCGTCCCAGAGTTGACCAGTGTTCATCGTCTTGACGTTGAAGTCGTAAAGGCCATGGATGAAGAACGTGGCGGCCTTCCACGTGCGCGCGTATTGCAAGTAGTCGCGGCTGTTCCAGAAGTTCGACGAACTGCCGTCGACGGTGTCCTGGTAGGGACTCGCATAACCCGCGTCCGTCGGGACCTGCTCGATCCCGGGACAGGCCAGCCGATGCGCGAGGTTCGCTGAATATTGCTGGTCGCCGCCGGCTTGCGTCGGTCCGCTGTTGGGCCAGTCGTCGGCGGGGAACACGGCCGAGAACTCCTCAGGGTCGGCCTCCTGCCCGTTGGCCTCGACGCCATTGAAGAACTGGTAGTCGTACCAGCGGTCGATCGCGCGGATGGGAACGATCGCGGCCAGCGTGTCCGGCGCGTGCTTGCCGAACAGCGGATAGAGCGCGGCCGCACCGTTGGCGATCGTGCCGTCATACGAGCCGCCGATCATGCCGACCTTGCCGTTCGACCAGTCCTGGTCGGCGATCCAGTCGGTGACGGCAACAGCGTCGAGCGCTTCCTGCTTGTCGCCATAGACGTTGCAGCCGCTGCTGTTGCGGGTGCCACGCAGATCCATCAGGGCAATCGCGTAACCACGCGGGACGAAGTAGTGCGCTTCCCATTCCGGAAAGTCCGCCGTAGGACATCCGCTGCAGAGTGCCTTCGGTGGCTGCGGCGCCTTGGCGTCATACGGGTTCTTGAGAATGTCGTCGTAGCCACGACCGAGCGTGTTGAAGTAGGGCGACGCATCCATGATGGTCGGCACTTTGACGCCATCCGGCACCTTCGGGCGGATGTAGTCGACCCAGATGTAGTCGACTGCGGGCGCGCTCTGCGTGTCGATCGCGTCCACCACGGTCGGCGGCACCGCCACTTGCACGTGGGAGACGATCGACTGCGCGTAGTCGTACTGGCAAGGATCGAGGTTGTCGAGCGCGTCGGGCGTGCACGTCGTCACGGTTGCGTCGGCATGCGCCTGCGACACCGCAAGGCCCGGACCGACCACGGCGAGACCGACGATGGCTAAAGAAAGACTGAGTCGCCCAAAGATGGCCGCCGGAAACACGAAGGGACCGTACGAAGCGCGTCACCCTCGCACAAGGGAGGTTGCGGTCAGTCGGAGATCTTGCTCAGCAGGTATGCCGTCACCGGCTCGTAGTCGGCCGGCGCAATGTTGTCGTCGAGAGGTATGACGGTGCCGACTTTGCCTTCCGTCTGAGCGACGAAGAGCGCCGGGTCATTGGTGTCCGCGAAGCCGACCGTGGGCAGACCGGCTTGGCCGGCCGCACCGGCCCAACCGTGGTCGGCGATCACGAGATCCGGCAGTTTCTCCTGGCGTCGGTGCAACCCGGCGAGAATCAACTGCATCGGCTCGGGCGAGTGCGTGTGCAACAGGTCGCCTCCTGTTCCGATCGTGGCGACGGAGCCGACATACCTGATCCGACGATGGACGTCGTTGACGCTCACCCAAGACTCGGCGGACGGTGTGATGACGTCGACGCCGCGGCGGGCGAGGGTGCGGGCGACTGTCATGAACATGGCAAGCAAGCCGGTCGGATGTCCGGTTGCCAAGAGCGCGGTTCCGCCGGTCTTTGTCAATGTCGACAACCGATCTGCGGCGTCGTCGAGAGCGTCGAGGCAGCGGTCGGGATCGACGACGTCGGACCCGGTCTCGCGGGTCGGGTCCGGGTCCATGCCGACGCGCTCGGCCATGACCGCGACGACGGCTTCGAGCGACCAGTCGCGGGTGAGCTCGACGCCGAACCAGTAGTCGGGGTCGTGCGCGAGCATCTTCCGAATGTTGCCGATGTTGCTCGTACGCGGCGTCCCGACCTGACCCGCGATTCGCGTGCGCAGCAAATGCTCGCGAAGCGCGTCGCGCGACGGAGCAGTCAAGATGTCTCCGAATCCAAGCCGTGCAACGGAAATACTGCGGAACGGGTTGCGCGGATGGCGTCGTCGACACGGTCGCCGGGAACCGTCGGCCACGGTGTGAACTCGGCGGCGCGGCCGTCCGTCATACGAATCGGTGCGTGGACCGCCGCACGGGACAGGACGAAGTCACGCCACTCCTCCGGCGTATCCGTGTCGGGATCGACCGGCGCTCCTGAAGCCTCCGCGAGCAGATGGGTCCAGGTACGCGGCACGACCCGCACCAGCTCGTAACCGCCACCACCTGTCGCTATCCACCGTCCCTCGCAGACCTCGTGCGCAAGGGCGTGCAGTGCTTGGTGCGCCCGTCGCTGCCCGTCGACCGTGACGAGAAGGTTCGCGAGCGGATCAAGTGCGTGCGTGTCGCAGCCGTGCTGGCTGACCAGATAGTCGGGTTGGAAGGCACGTACGAGCGGCAGCGCAACGGCATGCAGCGCGCGCAGCCAGCCGTCGTCGGTCGTGCCGGCGGGCAGCGCGACGTTCACTGCACGACCTTGTGCGTCCGGTCCGCCGATCTCCTCGGGGAAGCCGGTGCCGGGAAAGAGCGTGCGGCCGGACTCGTGAACGCTGATGGTGAGCACGCGCGGGTCGTTCCAGAACGCAGCCTGCACGCCGTCACCGTGATGCACGTCGATGTCGACGTAGGCGATCCGCTCGACACCTTGGTCGAGCAGCCAGGCAATGGCGATGGCGGGGTCGTTGTAGATGCAGAAGCCGGACGCCTCGTTCGCCATCGCGTGGTGCAACCCACCGGCGACGTTGACCGCATGCTCGTGCCGGCCTTCGAAGACGGCGCGCGCCGCCGCGAGGGTTGCGCCCGCGACAAGCGAGGTCGCTTCGTGCATGCCTTCGAAAATCGGGTCGTCAGGCGTTCCGAGGCCGTGCGCCACGTCGGGGCGAAGCGTCATACCTGCTTGTTGCACAGCCTCGAGGTACCCCTCGGTGTGCACCAGCAGCAGGTCGCTCTCCGTCGCCGGCCCGACCGGCAGCACCTCGACGTTGGCACCGTCGAGGATGCCGAGTGAACGCGCAAGGGCGATCGTGAGCTCGACGCGGATGGGCGCAAGCGGATGGCCCGGACCGAAGTCGTAGCCGATGAGCCGGTCGTCCCAGGCAACACCCAGCGACCGGCTCACCCCGTCATCTTGTCAGTGCCTCACGACGACGATCCGCCCGGTCATTCCCGTGTTTGCGTGATGGGTGCAGAGGTAGCTGAAGGTGCCGACGCTCTTGAAGACCATCGAGTAGATGAGCGCCTTCTCGGTCTTGACGGTGGCCGAGACTTTGCGGCTGCCGACCTTCACATCGTGGCCCGGGCAGATCGCAAGACCATCACAGGACGTGTCCTTGTAGAACCACTTGACCTTGGTGCCGACCACAACCTTGGTCTTGAAGTTGGAGTTGCTACTGGTGCACTGCGGCGCGGAGTACTTGCAGAAGTAGAAGCTGTTCGCCTGCAGCTTGACCACAGGCGTCGTCGCCCTGTGCGCGGCGGCCCTCGTCTGAGCGAACACCGGTCCGCTCGAGCCCGCTAACGCGATGACTGCGGAGATGACCGCAACCGCTCGCCGAGACACAACCGTGCTTCGCGCGCCAGGAACCATGATCGATCCAGCCCTCCGTTCGGGGTCGTCACCCGGGCACAACGTACGGACGACGCGAACGGTTCAACCGACTCCGGCAGCCAGTTCCCGGGACCGGTCACGGGCAGCCTCGAGTGCGGCCAACAGCGCAGCGCGGACACCGTGGTTCTCCAGCTCCCTGATCGCGGCGATCGTGGTCCCACCGGGGCTGGTGACCGCCTCCCGCAGCTGGACCGGGTGCTCACCGCTGTCGCGGAGCATCTGGGCCGACCCGACCGCCGTCTGGACGATCAGCTCGGCGGCAACAGCGCGCGGGAGGCCGAGCAGGATGCCCGCGTCGATCATGGCTTCGACGAGGAAGAAGAAGTACGCCGGACCACTGCCGGACAGCGCAGTGACTGCGTCGAGCTGCGACTCCGGGACACGGATCACCTTGCCGACTGGACGCAGCAGCTCCTCGGTGCGTGCGAGGTGTTCCTCGGTCGCGTGTGCACCCGCCGAGATGGCGCTCATCGCCTGGTCGACGAAGACGGGCGTGTTGCTCATCACGCGAACGACTGGTGTTCCGGCGGCCAGCCGCGTCTCGAGAAACGACGTCGGGATGCCCGCCGCGATGGTGATGACGAGATTCGCGGGGGTCACCGTCGGGCCGAGCTCATCGAGCAATGCCGCCATCTCTTGCGGCTTCACGGCGACGAGGAGCGTGTCTGCCTCGCTTGCGGCCTGCGTCGTACCGACGCCGCGCAGTCCGTAGCGCTCCTCGAGCATTTGCGTGCGCTCGGCATGCCGCTCGGTGAACACCAGGTCCGACGGCTGCCGCCCCGCCCGCAACAGCCCGGACAGGAGCGCCTCGCCCATCTTCCCCGCACCCAGAACCGCGACCTTCTCACCCATGGCGAAAGTCTCGCAGACTTGTCAGACGCTGGCGTCGCTATAACGACGGCACGGTCTGACAAGTCCGGAGGATCAGCCCTTTGTGGCGAGGGAGCGCAGGAAGAAGGTCACGTTGGCGGGGCGTTCGGCGAGGCGGCGCATCAGGTAGCCGTACCACTCGTCGCCATACGGGACATAGACGCGCATCGTTTCGCCGTCAGCCGCGAGCCGCATCTGTTCGTTCGGTCGGATGCCGTAGAGCATCTGGAACTCATAGCTGCCTTTCGCCCGGCCGGTCCGCTTGACCAGAGTCGTCGCGATGTCGACCAGTCGGGGGTCATGCGTCGCGATCATCGGGTAGCCCGGCCCGCGCAAGAGCGCCTTCAAGCAACGGATGTAGGACTTGTCGACGTCGCTCCTGCTCTGGAAGGCGACTGACTCCGGCTCGCGGTATGCCCCCTTGCAGAGCCGGACCCGCGACCCCTCGGTCGCGAGGTCGCGACAGTCGGCCTCGGTACGACGCAAGTAGGCCTGCAGCACCGCGCCAACCCAAGGAAAGTCGCGACGCAGCTCACGCAAGACAGACAACGTGGAGTCGGTCGTCGTGTGATCTTCCATGTCGAGAGTCACAGTCGTGTTCGCTGCTGCCGCTGCCGTGCAAATGGCCCGCGCGTTGTCGAGCGCCATGGACTCGTCGAGGGCTTGGCCGACCGCGGACAGCTTGACCGACACCTCGGCCGCGGGCGTGAGATCGCCCTCGGCGAGCCGGCGAAGCAACGTGACATATGCCTTCGTCGTCGACTCCGCATGACCTACTTCGGTGGTGTCCTCACCGAGATGGTCAAGGCTGACCGCGAGACCACCTGCGACAAGTTCTGCCGCGACGCGAACTGCATCGTCGACAGCCGTGCCGGCGACAAAGCGTCGTACGACGTTGCGCGACACCGGTGCGTGTTCGACGACCTTGCGGACAGCACGGTTACGCGACGCAGTCAGCAACGCGAAGCGAAGGGGGTTCGGCATCAGTTGGGACCCGTCCCCGCGATGAAGTCCGCAGCCGCGACACAGTGCAGTCGAGTGAACGCCAACGCTTCCGCGAGATCGGCCTCACGGTCGGCGCGACTCTCGGCACGCCGGGTGTTGACCTCGACCACGATGATGCCGTCGAAGCCGTTGGCGGCAAGCGTCTCGAGAAGCTCAGCACACGGCTGGTCTCCTCGGCCCGGAACGAGGTGTTCATCTCGTGGACCACCGATGCCGTCGGCGATGTGCACGTGGGCGAGCCGTTGGTCCATCCGCCGGGCCATGTCCATCGCATCCGACTGCGACACCGACGTGTGCGACAAGTCCAGCGTGAAGTCGGGGAACTCCTCCATCGTCGGATCCCAGTCCGGCGCATAGGGCGTCACCGCACGACCGCGGGCGCGAAGCGGAAACATGTTCTCCACGGCGAAGCGGATGTCCGTCTCGTCCGACATCCGCTTGATGCCGGCGAGAAAGTCCTTGGCGTAGTCGCGCTGCCAGCGAAACGGCGGATGAACGACGACGACTTTCGAGCCCAGTGCATCTGCCGCGTTACGAGCACGGATCAACTTCGCCCACGGATCGGTTCCCCACACGCGCTGCGTGATGATCAGACATGGCGCGTGGACGGCCAGGATCGGCACGCCGTGATAGTCCGACAGGCGCTTCAGCGCCTCGACGTCCTGGCTGACCGGGTCGGTCCACACCATCACCTCGACGCCGTCGTAGCCGAGGCGGGCGGCTACCTCGAACGCCGCAGTGGTCGACTCCGGGTAGACAGATGCGGTCGAAAGGGCGATCTTCGCCTCCGGCACCCGAACAACCGCCACGTCATGAGTTTCCCCTACGGATGTTGCGCCCCGTGGACATGTGGCGCGCATAGAGTGTCCGGGTGCCTGAGGTCTCCCTTGATTTCCCGCGTCAATGGGTCGAGTTTTCGAACCCTGAGGACGAGGAGGAGATCTTTCGCGTCGACCTGACCTGGCTGTTGTCGAGCTGGACCTGCATCTTCGGCTCCGGCTGCAAGGGCATCGTGAAGAAGCGCGCCGACGACGGCTGCTGCTCGCACGGAGCGTTCTATTCGGAGAAGGCGGACGAGAAGCGGGTCGAGAAGTTCGCCCGGCAGCTCACCGCCGAGGAGTGGCAGTACCGCAAGCAGGGGCTTAAGGACGGCATCACCGAAGTCGAGGACGGCAAGCGCCGCACCCGCCGGCTCAACGGTGCGTGCATCTTCCTCAACCGGCCAGGGTTTGCCGCCGGGCAAGGCTGCGCGCTGCATCTGCACGCGCTCAACGTCGGCCTGCACCCGCTCGAGACGAAGCCGGATGTCTGCTGGCAGCTGCCCGTACGTCGTACCTATGACTGGGTCAAGCGTCCGGACGACACCAAGGTGCTGGTGACGACGATCGGCGAGTACGACCGCCGCGGCTGGGGATCAGGCGGACACGACCTCACCTGGTGGTGCACCGGCGCAACCGAAGCCCACGTCAGCCCGGAGCCGATGTACCAGACGTACGGGCCGGAGCTCACGGAGCTCATGGGCAAGCCGGCGTATGACGTCCTCGTCGGCCTGTGCGAGAAGGCACTGAGCGGGCCCCGCGTGGCCCCGCACCCTGCTGACGGCTAGCTACTTCGCCAGGAAGCGGACGATCGCGTCCGCGAGCGCACGGGCCGCGCGTTGGCGCCAGACCTTCGACGTCAGCAGGTGCGCGTCCCGCGAGTTGCGCATGTTGCCGCACTCGATGAGCACCTTCGGCTGCGTGGTGAGGTTGAGACCTGCCAGGTCGCTGCGGTGTGCGACGCCGTTGGTGCCGTCGTATGTGCTGATGGGCATGCCCGTGATCCGCAGGAACGACGATCGGACCAGCCGCCCGAATCGTTCGGACGACGCGATCACCTTGTTGTTGGGCCCGTCGGCAACGGGCTCCAGGATCGCGAAGCCGCGCCCGCTCGATGGACCTCCGTCTGCGTGAATGTCGATCGACACGTCGGCGTGGCCGTTGTTCAGCAGCTTCGCCCGGCGGTTCACACAAGGCCCGACGCCGCTGTTCGACGTACGAGTCCAGACCACCTTCGCCCCCGCAGCCTTCAGATCGGCCGCCAGGAACCGCGCCACCGAAAACGTGAACTTCGGCTCCGGGTAGCCGCCGTTCGTCTCGGTGCCCGTGGTGTCACAGCTCTCCCACTCACGGCCGTTCCAGACCTTGTGGTTGATGTAGGTCGGGTCACTCCAGTTCCGGCCGTTGTGGCCGGGGTCGATGCCGACGACCCTGCCGGCAAGGGGGGCGACGAGCGGGCCGGCCGGGCGTGCCGAGACCGACGCGGAACCCGAGACGAGAAGCGACAAAACCGCCGTCAGACAGAGGACCCAACGCGCTGGTGCCGCCATCGCACCACACTACGAGCGACACCCGGATCCACGGTCCCCGGAACTGTCGGTGCGGCGCCCTACTGTTCGCGGCATGGGGAAAACGGCAGGCCGCGAACGTGCTGCGTACCGCTGCGAGGAATGCGGTCTCGAGGTGGCCAAATGGGTCGGCCGATGCCCCGAGTGCCAGGCGTGGGGAACGATCACCGAACTCGGTGGGCGGCCCGGCATCACGGTGAGCGCGGGTCCGGTCAGTGCCCCGGCACGACCCATTGCGGAGGTGCCGGCACAAGGGGCTGCGCACCGGCCGACGGGCATCCCTGAGCTCGACCGGGTCCTCGGCGGCGGCCTGGTTCCCGGCTCCGTCGTCCTGCTCGCCGGCGAGCCGGGTGTCGGAAAGTCGACGCTGCTCGTCACTGCCGCGGCGCGCGTCGCCCAGTCGGGTCGGCGCTGTCTGGTCGTCACCGGCGAGGAGTCGGCCGCGCAGGTCCGGCTTCGCGCCGGACGCATCGACGCTCTCGCTGATGAGCTCTATCTCGCGGCCGAGACCGATCTCGCCGCCGTCCTCGGGCACCTCGATGCCGTCTCACCCGAAGTGCTCGTCGTCGACTCGGTGCAGACGATCGGCAGCAGCAGCGTCGACGGCACGTCAGGCGGTGTCGCGCAGGTCCGTGAGGTTGCAGCGGTCCTGACTCGCGTCGCGAAGGAACGCGGCATCGCGACGGTGCTCGTCGGCCATGTCACGAAGGAAGGCTCGATCGCTGGGCCGCGGGTGCTGGAGCACCTGGTCGACGTCGTTCTGCATTTCGAAGGTGACCGCCACTCCCGGCTGCGGCTCGTGCGCACGGTCAAGAACCGCTACGGACCGGCCGACGAAGTCGGCTGCTTCGATCTGACTGACGGCGGCATCGTCGGGTTACCCGACCCCTCCGGCCTTTTCCTGTCGCGCATGAGCGACCCGGTGCCGGGCACATGCGTCACCGTCGCGATGGAGGGTCGCCGCGCACTCCTCACCGAAGTGCAGGCGCTGGTTGCCAAGTCCAACTCACCGGCACCGCGACGCACCACGAGCGGGCTGGATGCGGCTCGCGTCGCCATGGTGCTTGCCGTGGTCGAGCGTCGCGGACGGATCACCCTGGGAGCGAACGACGTCTTCGCCGCAACAGTCGGCGGCGTACGCCTCGTGGAACCCGCCGCTGACCTGGCCGTTGCACTCGCCGTGGCGGGAGCCCTACGCGACCGGCCGCTGCCAGGAGACCTTGTCGCTATCGGCGAGGTGAGCCTGTCCGGTGAGATACGTCCGGTCGGCGCGATCGTCGCGCGGTTGCAAGAGGCCGCGCGCCTAGGATTTCGCCGAGCGCTCGTGCCCGCGGGGACTTCGGTGTCGATCGAGGGCATGCGCATCATCGACGTCGCAGACCTCGGCGCCGCACTGCTTGTCCTCAACGATTCGGTATCAACGCCGCGCCCCACCAACGTCGTACATCTCGAAGTCGTTCACTGACACTAGGATTCGGACTCACATCGCATCCATCGCGCGCTGAGGAGTCCGGTGTCACCCACCGACCGCCCTGACGGCGACCTCATGCGCGCGACCCTCGCCGCAGTCGCCCCGGGCACAGCGCTGCGCGATGGCTTGGAACGCATCCTGCGCGGCAACACCGGCGGCTTGATCGTCCTCGGTCTCGACAAGAACGTCGATGCGATCTCAACGGGCGGCTTCCCGCTCGACGTCGAGTTCTCCGCAACCAGGTTGCGCGAACTCGCCAAGATGGATGGCGCGATCGTGCTGGACGACACCTACACGCGCATCGTGCGCGCCGCGACCCACCTCGTGCCGGACCCGTCCATTCCGACCGAGGAGTCCGGAACGCGTCACCGCACCGCCGAACGCGTGGCGAAGCAGACCGGTTATCCCGTCATCAGCGTCAGCCAGTCGATGCGCATCATCGCGCTGTATGTCGACAGCCGCCGCTACGTCCTCGACGACTCGGCGGCGATCCTGTCCCGCGCCAACCAGGCCCTCGCGACTCTCGAGCGCTACAAGCTTCGTCTCGATGAGGTCAGCGGAACGCTGTCAGCTCTGGAAATCGAGGATCTCGTCACTGTTCGCGACGCGGTCGCGGTCAGCCAGCGGCTCGAGATGGTCCGGCGGATCGCGTCGGAGATCGAGGGCTACGTTGTCGAGCTCGGCACGGATGGGCGGCTGCTGTCACTGCAGCTCGACGAGCTCATGGCGGGTGTCGAGGCGGAGCGCGAGCTGATCGTGCGCGACTACATGCCGCCGCCCACCGGTCGCCGCCCGCGCAAGGTCGAAGACGTTCTCAACGAGCTCGACAACTTGTCCTCGGCGGACCTGCTCGACCTCGCCGTCATCGCTCGCGTGTGCGGCTTCGGTGCCGCAGCGGACGTGCTGGACACGGCCGTTTCGCCGCGCGGTTTCCGGCTCCTGGCCCGTGTGCCACGACTGCCCGGCGCCGTCATCGAGCGTCTCGTGGATCACTTCGGTTCGCTGCAGAAGCTGCTCGCCGCCAGCATCGACGACCTACAAACGGTCGAAGGTGTCGGCGAGACCCGAGCGCGCTCGGTGCGCGAAGGCCTGAGTCGGCTCGCCGAGAGCTCGATCCTCGAGCGCTACGTCTAAGCGCTCGCTGGTAGGCGCGAGGTCTGGCCCTTCAGTGCCGCTTGCGCCGGGCCGCGCGGGATTGGGCCCGCTGGGCCTTTCGGTTGCGGCGCGCGGCGCGGTCGGGAGAATGCGCGGTCTCGGAATCGAGCCGAGCGCGGTCGCGGGACATCGTGACGATGCCGGCGATGACCAGCAATCCCGCAAGAACCGAGAACAACACGATGTAGAACACGAATCAGGAGACCGTGCGACGGCTGCCTCCCGGCTCATCCCGATCGGGTGAACTCCACTCAGCCGACCAGCGTGGGCAGGCGTTCCACCGCCTCGGCGTATTCCTGCATGAAGTCCTGGACGACCTGGGCGCAAGTCCGCACCGACTCGACCAGGCCGACGCCCTGGCCGACCCAGTAGCTGACCAGTTCCTGCGCCTTTGCGTTGCCGCCATCTGCCGCCCGGTCGATGCTCGAGAACGCCGGCGTGCTGAGGATCGACATCAGGGGCAGCGGTAGCGACCCGGGACTGTCCGTTCCCTCCCAGGCCTCGTGCCACGACGAGCGCAGCTGCCGGCTCGGCTTTCCGGTGCGTGCCTTCGAGCGGATCGTGTCGCGCGAGCTCGCCGCCACCATCTTCTTGCGGAACGTCTCGGACACCTCCGATTCCGGCGTCGCCAACCAGACCGAGCCCGTCCAAGCACCCGCGGCCCCCATCGCCATACAGCCGGCCATCTGCTCGCCGGTCATGATGCCGCCAGCCGCAAGCACCGGCACGTCGCGCACCTCACGCACCGCGCGCACAACCTCGGGTACGACGACGAGTGTCGACACTTCGCCGCAGTGGCCACCGGCTTCGGTGCCCTGCGCCACGATGAGGTCGACGCCAGCGGCTACCTGCCGCAGCGCATGCTCCCTGGCGCCGACGAGTGCAGCAACCGCAACGCCTTCGCTCTTGCCGCGTTCGATCATCCACTCCGGCGCGATTCCTAACGCGTTCGCGATGAGCCGGATCGGGTGCTTGAACGCCACGTCCATCAGCTGCTGCCCGACCTCCGGCGAGGTCGCCGGCGGCACATCGGAGTGCCCGTCGTCGAAGCGCAGGTCGACGTCGTACTCCTTCAGCAGTTGAGCGAGGAACTCGCGGTGCTCCGCGGGGAGCTGCTCGGCGAGCTGCGCAATCGTCAGTCCGCCGGTGTCGAACTGATGCTCCGGCACCAGGATGTCGACGCCGTACGGCTTGCCGTCGACGTGGTCGTCGATCCAGCGCAGTTCAGCTTCGAGCGACTCGGGCGTGAACGTGCTGCCGCCCAGTACACCGAAGCCGCCGGCCCGGCTCACCGCGGCAACAACGTCGCGACAGTGGCTGAACGCGAACAGCGGAAAGTCGACACCAACGAGGTCACGGATGACGTTCATGCCCGACAGCATGACGCGCCGTCAGCCGCCGGTGCGCAGTCGGGTCAAGTGGCCCAGATCAGGCAGCAGAGAGCAAGCGAGGCAGGTCGACCATGAGCACCGGCGCGCCGGCTCGGCGGTGCACCGCAGTGACGTATGACGGCAACGTCTTGCCCGGCTCGTCGCCATCGACGAGCTCGTCGGGCTGCAGCACCGCAACGACGCGATCAACCGCGACGCCGACCAGGTCGCCGTCGAGCTCCACCACGAGACAGTCACCGGCGCGTTCCACACCAGCCGGCTCGGGTCGAATGTCCCAAACCGGGAGCGGCGTGCCGCGCAGCAGGATCACGCCGACCATCGGCGCGACCATGCCGGGCATTGCTTCGATATCGCCCAGGCGGACGATCTCGCGGATGCGATCGAGCCCGGTCGCGAATGTGTGCTCACCGAACCGGAAGACGACGTAGCCGCTGTTCATGCCCGGGGCTCCGGCCGCTGGGTCTCGGCGCGCCGAGCGAGCTCGAGGCACAGCGCCCCCAGCTCCGCGACCGACCGGCCGCCGAGCTCCGGCGCAACGCTGTGCTGAGGCCGCGAACCCAGCGTGGCCGCGGCAGCGCGGTAGGACCGTGCGGCGGCCACGGATTCACCAGTGCGGTCGAGCGCACCCGCGAGCAGGAAGTGAGCAAAGCCGTCCTCAGGATCGAGATAGACCGCCTTGCGCAACACCACGAGAGCCTCGGCGTCGCGCCCGAGGTTGGTCAGCGCGAGTCCGTGCAGATAGTGCGCATCCGCGCGCAACGGGCTTGCCGTCGCAACCTCCGCCGCCAGGTCAGCCGCTTCCTCATAGTTTCCGCCGGCGACTGCGGTGCGTACGGCGAGCATCGGGTCGGGCGTGACCAGTAGCGAGATGCGCGGCAGCGGCACGGGCGAGGCTGCAACAGGTGGGGCAGGCAAGGATCGCCGGTCCACCGGGCCCCGGCGTCGGTCGGCGCGCGTCGGTCGCGGTTCGTCCTCGGTGCGGCGGTCAGGAAGGACTGCACGGCGGCTCGGTTCGTTCACACCTCGGCGATAGACGAACGCGTCACCGAGCGAGACCAGCGTGAAGTCGTCGCTGATCTGCCACAGCGTCTCGGCATGCCCCAGGAACAGATAGCCGCCGTCACGCAAGCAGCCGTGCAACCGCTGCATGAGGCGCTTTGTCGTCGTACGGTCGAAATAGATGGTGACGTTGCGGCACAACACGATGTCGAGCTGGCCAGGCGCGACGGGCGGCGCTTCTGTCACCAGGTTGTGGTGGCGGAACTCGACCATGTCGCGGATCTCGTCGCGGACCACGAACGCGCCCGACTCCGCGTCCAGGTAGAAGAAACGCTTCTGGTCCATGGGGTCGGTCATGACGAGCGCGCGTTCGCCATATCGCGCGTTGCGTGCAGCGGCGAGAGCGCGCGTGGAGACGTCAGTCGCAATGATCTTGATGTCCCAGTCGGACTGCGCGGGCAACAGCTCACGCAGCAGCATCGCGATTGTGTACGGCTCCTCGCCGGTTGAGCAGCCGGCACTCCAGATCCGCAGTCGTTTGGTCGCCGAGGCCTGCCGCAACAGTTCCGGCAACACGTGCGTACGCAGCGCACGAATCTGGGGTGGGTTCCGGAAGAAGTGCGTCTCGGGGATCGTCACTTCGTCGATGAGCGCCTGTCGTTCCGTGTTCGCGTCGGCGGCGAAAAGCAACGAGAAATAGGCCGAGATGTCGGCGCAACCGGTTGCGCGCATGCGCTCGCTGATCGAGTACGCCACGGACTCGCGCCGCGACTCGTCGAAGGCCAAGCCCGCTGACTCGCTCAGCATGTTCCTGATGACGGCGAACTGTTCGTCAGTCATCTTTGGCGGGTTCACGAGGGCCCTCCGGGTTCGGCCGGCATGGTGAGACGACGCAACGCAGGACCGATGTCGGGCAGCGGCAACTGGTAGTCCACCGCGTCCAGCTCCATCGCGGCTGCAGGCATGCCGTAGACCGCGCTTGTTTCCTCGTCCTGGGCGAACGTCAGGCCGCCGACCTCGCGGATTCGCTTGAGGCCGGTCGCGCCATCACGGCCCATGCCCGTGAGGAGCACGCCGACTGCATCAGCTCCGACAACCTCAGCGACGGATGCAAGCGTGACGTCGATTCCCGGCACGTGGTACTGCGTCGCGGGCGGTTCGTGCATCGTCACCCGCAGCTGCTCGTGGACCACGAGGTTGAGTCCGCTGGGCGCGATGGTCACCGTGCCGGGCTGCAGTCGACGGCCATGCGCACCAACCGCCACCGGCACCGCACACAGGTCGTCGAGCCAGCCGGCCAGCCCCTCGATGAAGCCGTCCGCCATGTGCTGCACCACGACGACTGCTGCGTCCAGCTCGGCCGGCAGCTCTGCCAGCACCTGCGACAAGGCTTGGGGCCCGCCCGTCGATGCCCCGATCGCGATGACGTGGACCCGGCGCACACCCACGTCGAGAGCCGGTCCCCGGGACGCTTCGCGCACCGGCGGCGGCGTACGACGAACTTCGCCGCCGAGGCGCCGGGTGGACAGCGGAGTCGTTGTCGCACCCAGCCGGCCACGCGGATGCGTGATCACCTTCACCCGTCCCGCGACGCGGAGGCGACGACGCAACAGCTCGGCGTACTGGTCGAGGCCGCCGGGCGCATCCGCGCGCGGCTTCTCGATCACGTCAACCGCGCCGGCCGCAAGAGCCGCGGCTGCGTTGTCGCGGTCGTCGCCGTCGACGAATGCGGAATAGACGAGGATTGGCGTCGGGCTCGTGGCCATGATCCGGACGATGGCCTCGATACCGTTCATGACCGGCAAGTGCAGGTCCATGAGGACGGCTTGCGGCCGTAACCGGTCGACGAGCGCCACAGCGTCGCGGCCGTTGCGTGCCTCGCCGATCACCGTGAGGCCCGCATCCGCCTCGATCGCCGCGCGGGCGAACCGGCGCTGGACAGCTGAGTCGTCGACCACGACGACGGTCAGCGGCGCACCTCCGGCCGACGCCTCATCGGCGGGCGGCGGGACGACGGTCACGGGCACCTCAGGTGGACAGTCGGCTAGCAGGCATGAGCCGTCGAGGACCCGGCGAGTCCTCATAGAGGTGTCGTCGCGAACCGGTCACCCCTTGAGATCGCCGCCGCCTCAGATCCGTGGGCCCAGATCCGTGCAAGGATCGGCCGGCCATGAACGGATCGGCTTTCGCTCCCACGGTTCGCGCCTGGTATGCCGAACATGCCCGAGATCTTCCCTGGCGTCGGTCGGATGCGTCGGCTTGGGGTGTGCTGGTCAGCGAGGTCATGCTGCAGCAGACCCCGGTGTCCCGGGTGCTGCCGGTGTGGTCGGACTGGCTGCGCCGATGGCCGACGCCAGGAGACCTGGCGGCCGCGGCGCCAGGGGACGCCGTACGCGCCTGGGGTCGGCTCGGCTACCCGCGACGTGCCCTGCGGCTACATGCCGCAGCCAACGCGATCGTCGAGCGGCACGACGGCGAGGTGCCCGACGACGTTGCCGCCTTGCGCGCCTTGCCGGGGATCGGGGACTACACCGCCGCGGCGATCGCCTCCTTCGCCTTCGGCGCCCGCGCCGCGGTCCTCGACACCAACGTCCGCCGGGTCTATGCGCGAGTCTTCGCGGGCGCCGCCGACGTGCTGTCGGCGCCGACCGTGGCCGAACGCGCGGCGGCGCTGGACCGGATGCCCGCGGACGAGCCGGCGGCTTACAGCGTGGCCGTGATGGAGCTCGGCGCAGTGGTCTGCCGGGCCCGCACACCGCGCTGTGACGTGTGTCCCGTCACGGCCCTCTGCCAGTGGCGAGCGGCCGGTCAGCCCGCGCTGGCGCAGCCCCGTCGGGTGCAGACGTATGACGGCACCGACCGGCAGGCTCGGGGCCGCCTGTTGGCGGTCCTGCGCGCCGCCACCGACCCAGTGCCGCGCTCAGCGCTGGACGCGGTCTGGCCCGAGCCGGCGCAGCGACGCCGGGCGCTCGACGGCCTGCTCAGCGACGGGCTCGTCGAGCGGGTCGGGCGACGCTACCGGCTGCCGACATGAGCTTCCGTTATGTCTTCGCGCATCGCGGCGGGCGCGGGCACGGGCCGGACAACACCATCGCGACGTTCAGCGAGGCGCTGGCGCGCGGCGCGGGCGGGCTGGAGACCGACGCCTGGCTCACCGCGGACGGCGCGGTTGTCCTCGATCACGACGGGGTGCATCGCGCCGCGCAATCCCTTCGCGCGCGGAGCACGACGCAGAAGCACAAGCCGATATCGGACGTACGCCGCGACGAGCTCCCGGCACATATCCCGACGCTAACCGAGCTCTACAACGCGTGCGGCACGGACTTCGACCTGGCGATCGACGTGCGTCGACCGAACGTCGCCATGGCAATCGTGGACGTTGCACGTGCCCACGACGCGGTCGACCGTCTTTGGCTGGTCGGCGGCACGACGAGGTTGCTGGCGGCCTGGCAGGACCTCGACCACAGCGGGCATTTCGCGATGAGCATTCGCCGTCGCGCTCGCAAGCCGTCGGTCGTCGCGGCGGCAAAGGCCGCGGGCGCTGACGCGCTCAACATGCGCTGGCCTTGGTGGACCCGTCGCTGGGTCGAGCGGGTTCATGCAGCCGGGCTGCTCGCTTTCGCCTACGACGTGCAGTGGGAGTGGGCGAAACGGCACTGCGCCCGGCTAGGCGTCGACGCGATCTTCACCGACCACGTCTAGCCGAAAAGCCTGTCGAGTGCGACGAAATCCCCCGTACGCGGTGCCTGTACGGGGGATTTCGTCTCAGTCAACCGGCTATGCCGATGCCTCTGGCGTCGCCTCGCCTCCGCTTGCCGCCGCGGTTGCGACCGCGGGGGTGTCCGGCGCGATCGGCTTGGACTCTCCGCGGAAGGTGAAACGCTTTGCGGGCGTGCCATCCGGTGCGGGCGGCGCATCCGGGTCGTCCTCGATGTCGACGACAACGATCTGCCCGGCGTTGAGCTCGCCATACAGGATCTTCTCGGACAGCATGTCCTCGATCTCCCGCTGGATCGTGCGCCGCAGCGGCCGCGCGCCGAGCACCGGGTCGTAACCCTTCTTGGCGAGCAGCTTCTTGGCTTCCGCCGTGAGCTCGATGGCCATGTCGCGGTTCTTCATCGCAGCGTCGACCCGGCCGATCATGAGGTCGACGATCTCGACGATGTTCTCCTCGGTCAGCTGGTGGAACACGATCGTGTCGTCGACACGGTTCAGGAACTCCGGCCGGAAGTGCTGCTTGAGCTCGTCCTGGACCTTGACCTTCATCCGCTCATACGACGACGCGTCGGTTTGCTCGCCGGCGAAGCCGAGGTTGATGCCCTTGGCGATGTCGCGAGTGCCGAGGTTGGTCGTCATGATGATGACGGTGTTCTTGAAGTCGACGGTGCGACCTTGCGAGTCAGTGAGCCGGCCATCTTCCAACACCTGAAGCAGCGTGTTGAACACGTCCGGGTGCGCCTTCTCGACCTCGTCGAACAGCACGACCGAGAACGGCTTGCGCCGCACCCGCTCGGTGAGCTGACCGCCCTCTTCGTAACCGACGTAGCCGGGCGGAGAACCGACCAGCCGCGAGACGGTGTGCTTCTCCATGAACTCGCTCATGTCGAGCTGGATCAGCGCGTCCTCGTCACCGAACAGGAACTCGGCGAGCGTCTTCGAGAGCTCGGTCTTACCGACACCGGACGGGCCGGCGAAGATGAACGAGCCACCGGGACGCTTCGGGTCCTTCAGACCCGCACGGGTACGACGGATCGCCTGCGAGACCGCCTTGACCGCCTGCTCCTGACCGATGACGCGCTTGTGCAGCTCGTCTTCCATGCGCAGCAGGCGTGAGGTCTCTTCCTCGGTGAGCTTGAAGACCGGGATGCCGGTCCACGTCGCGAGGACCTCTGCGATCTCCTCGTCGGTGACCTCAGCGACGACGTCCATGTCGCCGGCCTTCCACTCCTTTTCACGAGTGGCCTTCTCGGCGAGGAGCGTCTTCTCCTTGTCACGCAGCGACGCGGCCTTTTCGAAGTCCTGCGCGTCGATCGCGCTTTCCTTCTCGCGACGAACCGCGGCAATCTTCTCGTCGAACTCGCGCAGGTCCGGCGGCGCGGTCATGCGACGGATGCGCATCCGCGAGCCGGCCTCGTCGATGAGGTCGATCGCCTTGTCCGGCAGGTAGCGGTCGGAGATGTAGCGGTCGGCCAGCTGCGCGGCGGCGACCAGCGCACTGTCCGTGATCGACACGCGGTGGTGCGACTCGTAGCGGTCGCGCAGACCCTTGAGGATCTCGATCGTGTGCGCCAGCGACGGCTCGCCGACCTGGATGGGCTGGAAGCGGCGCTCGAGCGCGGCGTCCTTCTCCAGGTGCTTGCGGTATTCGTCGAGCGTCGTCGCGCCGATCGTCTGAAGCTCACCGCGAGCGAGCATCGGCTTGAGGATCGATGCCGCGTCGATGGCGCCTTCGGCAGCACCCGCACCGACGAGCGTGTGGATCTCGTCGATGAACAGGATGATGTCGCCGCGCGTGCGGATCTCCTTCAGGACTTTCTTCAGCCGCTCTTCGAAATCACCGCGATAACGCGAACCCGCGACCAGCGCGCCGAGGTCGAGCGTGTAGAGCTGCTTGTCCTTGAGGTTCTCCGGCACCTCGCCCTTGACGATTGCCTGGGCAAGGCCTTCGACGACCGCCGTCTTTCCGACGCCGGGCTCGCCGATGAGAACTGGGTTGTTCTTGGTACGGCGCGAAAGAACCTGCATCACGCGCTCGATTTCTTTCTCGCGCCCGATGACTGGATCCAGTTTGTTTTCTCTCGCGGCCTGCGTCAGGTTGCGACCGAACTGGTCGAGCACGAGGGACGTCGACGGCGTACCTTCGCCGCCACCGCCGGCGGCCGCCGGCTCCTTGCCCTGGTAGCCGGACAGCAGCTGGATGACCTGTTGGCGCACGCGGTTGAGGTCTGCGCCCAGCTTGACGAGCACCTGGGCGGCGACGCCTTCACCCTCGCGGATGAGGCCGAGCAGGATGTGTTCAGTGCCGATGTAGTTGTGGCCGAGCTGCAGCGCTTCGCGTAGCGAGAGCTCCAGGACCTTCTTGGCACGCGGAGTGAACGGGATGTGCCCGCTCGGCGCCTGCTGCCCCTGACCGATGATCTCCTCGACCTGCTGGCGCACGCCTTCGAGCGAAATACCGAGCGATTCGAGCGCCTTGGCCGCGACGCCTTCACCCTCGTGAATGAGGCCGAGCAGGATGTGCTCGGTGCCGATGTAGTTGTGGTTGAGCATCCTGGCCTCTTCTTGGGCCAGAACAACGACGCGCCTTGCGCGGTCGGTAAATCTTTCGAACATGCTCGCTCCTTGCGGAAGCGGTGCCAGGGAGCCGGCCGGCTCCCTTCACCGCATGCTAGTCCCGTGCCACGCCCATACGTCTGTCAACTCTGACGTTCCCAGCAACCGCTGGGTTCATCACGGGCTCTATCGGACGGGGGTCGTGTTTTCTACAACGCCGGCGCCGGAAAGAGGATTCCGGCTACGTCGTGTGCTGTAAGCGAACATGGGCCGAGCCGCGTCAGTGCGCGGCGGCGTACTTCTCCGCCAGGTCCGCCGGGATGCGGCCACGCTCCGGCACTGACAACCCCTGTGACCTGGCCCAATCCCGGATCTCGGCGGCTTCCCCGGAGCCACCGTGGCGCCCGCGGCGGCGCGCACCCGGACGTGAACCTCGTCCGGCGGCCCGCCGGGCAACGCCGACGTAACGGGCGAGGCTGTCACGCATCTCGTCGGCGTGGGTGTCGCAGAGGTCGATTTCGTACGACGAGCCATTGACGCCGAATGCCACGGTCTGCGTGCCGGGAGTTTCGTCTTCATGCAAATCACAAACCAAAATGACCTGGACCCGCTGCGCCATTTCACTCCTCGCATTTCTCCGGCAATGCCATCTCAGAATTCCCTGAGAATTTACGCAACAAATCGGCCTACGCCAAATCGGCAACTCCTCAGCGTTTATCCCAAAGGCCCCGCACCGAGCCGTGTGCGTCGTTACAGTCCGGAGCACGGGAGGAGGTGAACGCGTGCAGACGTGCGCCACCTGCGACGAGGCGGTGCCCGGCGGCGCCCGGTTCTGCCCCTCGTGCGGAACTGCCTGCGCTGCCGCGTGCCCGGCTTGCGGCACCCCGGCCGTCGGACGGTTCTGCGCCGACTGCGGCAGCCCGATTTCGGGGATAGCGGCCGCTCCGCAACCGGTCGTCATACCGACGCCACGCACGGCTGAGCGACGCATCACCTCGGTGCTCTTCGGCGACCTCGTCGGTTTCACGACCCTGTCCGAGGCCCGTGACGCCGAAGAAGTCCGCGAGCTGCTCTCCCGCTACTTCGCCACCGCTCGCACAGTCATCGAGCGCTATGGCGGCATCGTGGAGAAGTTCATCGGCGACGCCGTCATGGCGGTGTGGGGCGTTCCCACCGCGCACGAGGACGACGCCGAGCGCGCCGTCCGGGCCGGGCTGGACCTTGTGGACGCGATCACCGCACTCGGTGACGAGACGGGCATGGACAGCCTCGCTATGCGCGTCGGCGTGGTGACGGGCGAAGTCGCCGTCACCCTCGGCGCCACCGGCGAGGGGATGGTGGCGGGCGATGCGGTCAACACCGCGGCACGTGTTCAGTCAAGTGCGACGCCGGGCCGGGTGTGGGTCGATGAACAAACGCGTGAGCTGACGGCCGCCGCCGTCGTCTACGACGACCGCGGCTGGCAGGAGCTCAAGGGCAAAGCCGCGCCACAACGGTTGTTCGAGGCGCGGCAAGTTGTTGCCGCCGTCGGCGGCGCCAGGCGCGTTGACGGTCTCGAGGCTCCGTTCAGCGGCCGCGACCGAGAGTTGAGGATGGTCAAGGAGCTGTTCCACGCATGCATGGAGGAGGGGCGGCCGCGACTTGTCACCGTCTACGGCGCCCCGGGCGTCGGGAAGACCCGCCTCGGCTGGGAGTTCGACAAGTACACCGACGGCATCAACATCGTCATCACCATGCACCGCGGTCGGTGCTTGTCCTATGGCGACGGCGTCGCTTTCTGGGCACTCGCAGAAGTTGTCCGTGGCCGACTTCGCATCGTCGAGGGCGACAGCACCGAGACAGTCGTCGAGCGGCTTCGGCAGGGTCTGCTCGAGTACGTGCCCGACGCCGAGGACCGCGCCTGGCTGCTTCCGCGGCTGGCAACGCTCCTTGGTGTTGCCGACCATGTCGCCGGCGGGACGTCGTTCGATCGCGACGACCTGTTCGGTGCATGGCGGACGTTCTTGGAACGGGTCGCGCGTTACGACGACTCTGCGGGCGCGGTCGTGCTGCTCGACGATCTGCAATGGGCGGACCAAGCGCTGCTCGATTTCATCACGCACGTGCTCGACCACGCGCAAGTCCCGATCTTCATGCTGGCGCTGGCGCGCTCCGAGCTAGCGGACAAGGCGCCTGCCCTCGCCCGCGCACGCAGGGCGACCGCGCTACACCTCGAACCGCTTCCCGACGCGCAGATGTCGAGCCTTGTCGATGGTCTCGTCGGTGGCCTGCCGACCGAGCTCCGGGACGCACTGGTCGAACGGTCCGAGGGAATTCCTCTGTATGCCGTCGAAACCGTGCGCGGCTTGATCGACCGGGACGCAGTCGTTCCGAAAGATGGTCGGTATGTGCTCGCGCCCGACGCCGCGGACCGCATCGACGTTGCCGACCGTTCCCTGCCGACCAGCCTGCACACCCTCATCGCCAGCCGACTCGACGGGTTGCCGGCTGACGAGCGCAGCGTCGTACAAGACGCCGCGGTCCTCGGCCTCTCGTTCACGGTCGCCGGCCTGGCTGCCCTGATGACCGCGGTCGGCGACCAGGCCGACCTGCACATCGCGTTGCCATCGCTCGTCCGGAAAGAGATCTTCTCGATCGACGCGGATCCGCGGTCGTCCGAGAACGGCCAGCACCGATTCGTGCAGGCGATGGTCCGGACGGTTGCCTACGAAACGTTGTCGCGTCGCGACCGAAAGGCTCGGCATCTCGCTGTCGCCGAGTTTCTCGCGCGCGAGCCGGACGCCGACGCGATCGCCGCCGTACGCGCCAGTCATTACCTGGACGCTCGAGCCGCCGCCGGGTCCGACGACGACGCCGACGAACTCGCGGCGCGAGCGGTCGAACTTCTCGAGCTCGCCGCAAAGCAGGCGCGGGTGCTCGGCGCGCCGTTGGAGGCGCGTCGACATCTGGAGACAGCACTCGGGCTCGTCACCGATGCGCCGACAGTGGCCCGTCTCACCGAGCTCGCGGCGCGCGCCGCGCTCGGTGCAGGGGCGGCGACAGACGCCGTCTCGCTCGCCTTGAACGCGCAGGCTGCTTATGAGGACGCAGGGCAGCCGGTCGAGGCTGCCCGTGCCCTCGCCCTCTGGGGCGAGTCGCTCATCTTCCTGGGGCAGAGCACGGCGGTGCTCGAGCCGCTGTCGAGCGCGTACGAACAACTGAGGGAACAGCCGGAGGCAGCCGAGGTAGCAGCCGCGCTCGCGCTCGGTGTCGCTCGCGCCTACTACATCGCCTCCGGGCAGAACACGCTGGCGCTCGAGTGGTTCGACCGCGCTGTCGTCCTCGCCGAAGCCCTCAACGACCTCCCACTGCTTGCCTCGACGCTCGCGTCGTACGCCGGTGCTTTGATCCTCGACGGTCGTTCGCACATGGGCCTTGGCCTCTTGCAGGTCGCGTTGGACCTCGCTCGGCGGACCGATGACCCCAAGCTCGAACTGCGTCCGCTCAACAACCTCGTCAGCTTCCTGGCCAGCCGCGACCCCGCGCTTGCCCGTGAGTACGCCGAGGCGGCGCTCGCGATTGTGCGTCGCATCGGTGACCGGGACTGGGGGCAGTACGTTCTGGCGAGCTCAGGCCATGTCTATTGGAACCTCGGCGCTTGGGACGACGCCTTGGTCGTTCTGGCAGAGGTCGCCGAAGGACCGGTGCAGGAGACAAGTTCGAGCACACCTGTGACCTACGTCTATTCAGGCGCAATCGGCGATGCCCGTGGGATCGAGATGACGATCCCGGAGCTGGCAGCCGCGCAAACGGGTCAGCACACCGACCTCATGCTGGAAGCCGGGCTGTTGATGACACAGGCAGCGAAGGCGCGCCGTCTCGGGGATCTGCATCACGCTGCGGAACTTTCGCGTTCAGCCTTCGAGGGTTGCCATCAGGCGAGCGGCATCGACGACGACTTCCCGGTGTTCTGGCTCCTGGCTATCGACGACCAACTCGCTGTGGGAAACGTCTCGAACGCAAGCGAGATGCTCGCCGTCGTCGGGAATGCGCCGCGCGGCCGGGTCCCTGCCCTGCAGGCAGCGTTGCTCCCGTGGCTGCGCGCGCGCATCGCAGCCAAGGCCGGCGAGCCGGACAACGTCGCCGTCGATTTCCAAACCGCAGCAGTGAAGCTGCGGCAGTTCGGCGCCCCGTTCTTTGTCGCGCGCGCACTGCTTGACCATGCGGAATGGCTCGACGCGCAGGGCGATGTAGCAGCGGCTATGCCGCTGGCCGCTGAGGCCTACGACCTGTTCTCGTCGTTGCGCGCAGCGGCCTGGGTGCCCCGCGCGGCCCGCATTACGGGTGAGCGGCTCACTCAGGCCGTACCAGCGGGAACGTGATTGCCTCGCGAATGTTGACGCCGGCCAGCAACATGACCAGCCGGTCCACACCCATTCCCATTCCCCCCATCGGGGGAGCGCCGTACTCCAGGGCGCGCAGGAAGTCCTCGTCGAGCTGCATGGCCTCCGGGTCGCCGCCTGCGGCCTTGGCGGACTGCTCGGTCAACCGGCGACGCTGCTCGACGGGGTCGACGAGCTCCGAGTAAGCCGTGGCCAGCTCAACCCCGGCGAGGATCAGATCCCAGGCCTCGGTGAGCCGCGGGTCGTCCCGATGCGCACGGGTGAGTGGGCGAACCTCGACCGGGTAGTCGCGCACGAAGGTCGGCTCCAGCAGGGTGTGCTCGACCAGCTTCTCGAACAGCTCGAGCACGATCTCGCCGGCCGACCAGCCCGGTTGCAGCGCGACCCCGTGAGCGGCGGCGATCCTCACCAGCTCGTCGACTGACGTCTCGGCCGTCAGGGCCGAGCCGACAGCGTCACTGACGGCGCCGTGGATCGTCACCGACGTCCACGGTTTCGCGAGATCAATCTCGCCGCCGTGACCGTCGGGTATGACGGTTCCGCCCATCGCCTCCGCGGCGTTGACGATGAGATCGCGAGTCAGTTCCGCCATCGTGTCGTAGTCGCCGTAGGCCTCGTAGGCCTCGAGCATCGTGAACTCGGGGTTGTGCGTGGTGTCGACGCCTTCGTTGCGGAAGGTGCGGCCGATCTCGTAGACCCGGTCGATGCCGCCGACGACCAGTCGCTTGAGCGGCAGCTCGAGCGCAATCCGGAGATACATCTCCTGGTCGAACACGTTGAGGTGCGTCGTGAACGGTCGAGCCGCAGCACCGCCGTTGGTGGTCTGCAGGACTCCTGTCTCGACTTCCGCATAGCTCCGAGCGTCGAAGGTGGCGCGCAGGCTCCGCAACGCTTTTGCGCGGGCGTGGACGAGCGCTCGCGCTTCGGGATTCACCACCAGGTCGACGTAGCGCTGCCGCACGCGGGTCTCCGGGTCGGCGAGCCCCTTCCACTTCTCGGGCAATGGCCGCAGCGCCTTGCTCGCCAGCACCCAGCGATCGGCAAGCACCGACAGCTCTCCGCGCTTGCTGCTGATGACCTCGCCCTCGACCGCCACGTGGTCGCCCAGGTCGATGTCTCGCTTCCACGCCTCGAGTGACGCTTCGCCGACCTTGTCCAGCGACAACATCACCTGCAGGTCACCGGTGCCGTCGCGCAGAGTGGCGAAGCAGAGCTTTCCGCCGTCGCGCCTGAGGACGACGCGCCCGGCAACCGCGACGTGCTCGCCCGTCGCCGCGTCCGCCGCAAGATCACCGAAGCGGCCGCGCAGGTCGGCAAGCGTCGTCGTGCGCGGAACGGAAACGGGATAGGGGTCGACGCCTTCCGCGCGGATGCGCTCGAGCTTCTCCCGCCTGATGCGTTCCTGTTCAGGCAGGTCTTCCGGCTCCGGTGGCACCGGAACAGGTTAGAGCGTCAGTCGTAGACGATGACCCCGCGCAGGTTGACGCCCGCCGCCATGTCCTCGTAGCCCTGGTTGATGTCGTCGAGCTTGTAGGTCTTCGTGACCAGCTCGTCGAGCTTGTATTGCCCGGCCTTGTAGAGCGACAGGATGTTCTTGATGTCGTGCATAGGGTTGCTCGCGCCGAACAGTGAGCCCTTGACCGTCTTTTGATAGAGCGTGAGTACGTCGCCGTTCAGCTGGATGGTGTTCTCCGTCATGGGTCCGAGACCCACCACCACGATCGTGCCGGCCTTGCGGGTCGCGTCGAACGCCTTCTGGACCACCTCTGAGCCGACGACACCGACAGTGACGATCGCGGCGTCCGCACCGACGCCATTGGTGAGCTCGTAGGCGGCCATCACGGCCTCGTCGCCAGTCGCGTAGGCATGGGTCGCGCCGAACTCCAGCGCCTTCTCGCGCTTGAACTCCAGCGGGTCGACGGCGATGACCGCGCGCGCTCCCGCGTGCTTGGCGCCCTGCACCGCGTTGATGCCGATGCCACCCACACCGAAGATGACAACCGTGTCGCCGGGACGCACCTCGGCGGAGTAGACCACCGAACCCCAACCCGTGGGCACGCCGCACCCGACGAGCGCGGCCTTCTCGAGCGGGATGTCGTCGTCGATCTTGACGACGGAGTTGCGTGACACGACCGCACGCTCACTGAACGTGCCGAGCATGCACATGCCACCGAGGTCCTGTTCACCGGAATGGAAGCGGAACGTGCCGTCCGGAAGGCAGCCGTCGAGAAGCATCGCGCCGAGGTCGCAGAGGTTCTGGTGCCCGGTCGAGCACCAGCGGCACTTGCCGCACGTCGGCAGGAATGAGCAGACGACGTGGTCGCCGGGGGCGATGTCGTAGACACCGTCGCCGACCGCCTCGATGACGCCCGCGCCTTCGTGGCCACCGACGATCGGATAGCGCGACGGCATGTCACCGGTCCGCACGTGGTCGTCGGAATGACACAACCCGGAGGCGGCGAACTTGACGACGACCTCGCCTGCCTTCGGCGCGTCGAGATCGAGCTCGACGATGTCCCAGGACTTGCCGGCTTCCCACATGACCGCTGCTCGGGTCTTCATCGTTGCCTCCCGTTCGCAGAACCTCGTTCGGCGACGGTACTACTCAGTTCCGTTCGAAAACCAGGCGCAGGCCGATGAGCGTCAGGTCGGGCTCGTGCTCAGTGATCGTCTCGGCTTCGTCGATCACGAGGTTCGCGAGACCACCAGTCGCGACGACGACCGGCTCGGCGTCGAGCTCCGAGGTGATCCGGCGGACTAAACCGTCGATCTGACCGGCAAAGCCGTAGATGATCCCGGACTGCAACGCTTCGACCGTCGACTTCCCGATGACTGCGCGTGGTCGCACGAGCTCGACCTTGAGCAGCCGAGCAGCACGCGCTGCGAGGGCATCGACGGAGATCTCGATGCCGGGAGCGAGCGCGCCCCCGAGGAACTCCCCCTTCGCGCTGACGACATCGAAGTTCGTCGACGTGCCGAAGTCCACGACGATGGCCGGGCCGCCGAACAGATGGTGGGCGGCTAGTGCGTTGACGATGCGGTCGGCGCCGACCTCGCGCGGGTTGTCATAGAGGATCGGTACGCCGGTCTTGACGCCAGGTTCGACGATGACGGCCGGCACGGTTGGGTAGTAGCGGTCGAACACGGCGCGAAGCTCATGCAGCACCGCCGGCACCGTCGAACAGGACGCAATCCCGTCGGGGGTGTCGTAGTCAGCGAGCAACCCGCGCAGCAACAGCGCAATCTCGTCCGCGGTCGCGCGCGCGTCGGTTTTGATCCGCCACGAGTCGATGAGCTGCTCACCCTTGAAACAGCCGATGACGGTGTTGGTATTGCCGACGTCAATGGTCAGCAGCATCGTCAGCCACTCCTCAAATCGACGCCAATGTCCAGGACTGGCGACGAGTGCGTCAGGGCACCGACGGACAGGTAGTCGACACCCGTCTCAGCCACCGCACGAGCGACGTCGAGGGTGAGACCACCGGTCGCCTCGAGCTCGGCGCGGCCGTCCGTGAGAAGCACGGATTCGCGCAAGTCGGACAAGCTCATGTTGTCGAGCAGCAGAAAGGTCGCGCCCGCATCGAGGGCTTCGCCGACTTGCGCCGGCGTATCGCACTCGACCTGCACGTCGACATCAGGGAACAGGTCGCGAACCGCGCGATAGGCCGCAGCGACACCGCCGGCTGCGACGACATGGTTGTCCTTGATGAGAGCGGCGTCGTACAGGCCCATTCTCTTGTTGGTGCCGCCGCCGCAGCGCACGGCGTACTTCTCGAGTGAGCGCAGGCCGGGCGTCGTCTTGCGCGTGTCGAGGATGCGCGCCGACGTTCCGGCTACCTCGTCGACCCAGCGCCGGGTTGCGGTCGCTATGCCGGACAGATGACACATCACGTTGAGCGCGGTGCGCTCCGCGGTCAGCAGCGCCCGGGCCAGGGCGCGGGCCGACAGCAACACATCACCGCGATCGACACGATCGCCGTCCTGGACACGCTCACTGACGACGACCGAGTCATCGCTGGCGATCTCGAGGACCGCACGGACCACCTGCACTCCGGCCACCACACCGGGTCCTCGCGCGACGAAGTCCGCGACGCCTTCAAGGTCGAACGGCACCGTCGCGACACTCGTCACGTCAAGGCCGGTGCCGAGATCTTCCTCGAGCGCCCGACGTATGACGGACTCCACCTCGGCCGGGTCCAGCCCAGCCTTGCGGAGCGCGGTGTGCACGTCGGCCGTCAACGTCATGTCACGGCCTCCGCATGGCCGAGCAGTCCGGCATCGGTGAGCCGGCTGACCCAGCGCACCCGCCAATGCTCGTCGTCCCGCGCCGGGAAGTCATCGCGCCAGTGACTGCCGCGAGTCTCGACGCGGCGGGTCGCCGCATCAACGAGCGCAGCAGCGATCGTCAGCAGATTCGTCGTCTCCCACGAGTCGGGATCTGCTGCGACGGTGGTGCGATCGGCAAGCTGCTCGATGGTCTTCGCCGTCGTCGCCAGACTGCCGGAGTCGCGGAGCACGCCGGCGCCTTCGGTCATCGCTCGTTGCAGGTCGGCGCGTGCTGCGGGCTCCACCAGCCCCGCCGGCAGATCCGCCTCCATGGCGGGGCCCGGCGAGGCCAACTCTGTCGCAATGGTCTCGGCGATGCGGTTCGCGAAAACCAGCCCTTCGAGCAGGGAGTTGGAGGCGAGCCGGTTCGCGCCGTGCACACCGGTGCACGCGACCTCGCCGCATGCGTACAGGCCGGCGACAGACGTACGCCCGGCGAGATCGGTGCGAACGCCACCACTTGCGTAGTGAGCGGCAGGAGCGACCGGGACCAGGTCCCGCGCCGGATCCAGACCGATCTCGGCACAGTTGGCAACAAGCGTGGGGAACCGGCGCTGCAACAACTCCGTGCCCAGGGCACGCGCATCGAGGTAGAGGTGGTCGACGCCTTCCGCCGCCATCACCCTCGCCATCTGCTTCGCGACCACGTCACGCGGCGCGAGGTCACCCAGCGGATGCGTGTCCCCCATGACGGATCGGCCCCGCGCGTCCACAAGGACCGCGCCCTCACCGCGCAACGCCTCGGTGACGAGCGGCTGCCTGCCGGTTGCCCCTGCACCGCGAAAAAGAGCCGTCGGGTGGAACTGAACAAACTCCAAGTCAGCAACGGACGCGCCGGCTCGCAAGGCGAGGGCGACACCGTCACCTGTGGAGACATCAGGGTTGGTCGTCGAGGCATAGACCTGGCCCATCCCGCCGGTGGCCAGGACAACGGCGCGCGCGTCCACGGCTCCGACGCCGTCGCGGGTGCCCTCGCCGAGGACGTGCAACGTCAGACCACAAGCGCGGCCCACGGTGTCGAGGCGCAGGTCGAGGACCAGCGCGTGCTCGATCGCCTCCAACCCGGCGTCGTGGACGGCGGCAATCAGTGCGCGCTCGACTTCCTGGCCGGTCGCGTCGCCGCCGGCGTGGACGATGCGGCGGCGCAAGTGACCACCCTCGCGGGTGAGCTCGAGCTCGCCGTCGCGCGCGCGATCGAAGTGCGCCCCCAGCGCGGCTAAGGCGCGGACCTGAGCCGGTCCCTCGTCGACGAGCACGCGGACGGCTGCCGGATCGCACAGGCCTGCGCCCGCAGCGATCGTGTCGGCGAAGTGAGCGTCCGGCGAGTCTTCCTCGGACAACGCGGCGGCGATGCCGCCCTGCGCCCATCGGGTCGAGCCCGCGTCGAGCAGTGCCTTGGTGACCAGCAGCACCTTCGGGTCGTCGTACCCGTTCGCCCGCAGCGTCTGCCGGCACCGCAGCGCGGCAGTCAGCCCCGCGATGCCGCTACCGACGACGACGACATCCGCCGCCGTCGTCCAGCCGGGCGGCGGCGCGGTGAGCCGCCGCGGGATCACATCAAGACCGTACGGCGGGCGAAACGACGCGCAGGTGGTCACCCCGGACGAGTCCCATCTCGGGCAGGACCTCGGCCGGATCGGCGCCGGTCCCGACAATTGCGTTGGACGCATCGACGAAGACGACGCGAGGGGCGAGCGTCCGCGCCTCGGCATCGGTCACGGTGCAGTAGCTGATGATGATGACGATGTCACCCTCGTGCACCAAGCGGGCGGCCGCGCCGTTGATGCCGATGACCCCGCTGCCGCGTTCGCCGGTGATGACATAGGTCTCGATGCGTGCACCGTTGGTGACGTCGACGATGGCCACCTGCTCACCGGGCAGGAGGTCGGCCGCTTCCATGAGGTCGGCGTCGATGGTGACCGAGCCCACGTAGTGGAGGTCGGCCTGCGTGACCGTCGCGCGATGGATCTTGCTCTTGAGCATCGTGCGGAACATGGTTGCGATCCCTTCAGCCTTCAGCCCGCGTCGGGTGCCGAGGTCGTGTGCTCGCCGGAGGTTGCGAGCGTTACCTGAACATTGTCGATCAGCCGCGTTGTTCCCACGCGGGCGGCCACCAGAAGCCGCGCCGCGCGGGTGTCCGATCCCGCGGGTTCCCACGTCTCGTCGTCGACCAGTGCCAAATAGTCCACCGTCACTTCTGACGTCGCGCCGAGGACAGCGTGGGCAGCGGCAAGGGCCGCAGCCGCACCACTGCCGGCGGCAGCGACGCCGGCATTCAACGCTTTGTTCAACGACTCAGCGACCGATCGGTCACTGTCGGACAGATAGGTGTTGCGACTCGAGAGTGCGAGGCCGGAGGTCTCACGCACGGTGGGCACCGACCGGACCTCGACCGGAAAGTCCAGATCGCGCACCATCTGCCGGATCAGCTCGAGCTGCTGCGCGTCCTTCTCACCGAACAAGGCGACGTCCGGCGCAGTGAGGTGCAGGAGCTTCGCGACGACGGTGAGCACCCCATCGAAATGACCCGGCCGGTGTTCGCCCTCGAGCCGATCGCCGAGTGCACCGGCCGACACGCGGATGTCCGGCGTACCGCACGGGTAGATGATGTCGGTCGTCGGTGCGAAGACAAGTTCCACCCGTTCGTGCTCGCACAGCGCGAGATCGGCTTCGAGCCGAGACGGATATCGGTCGAGGTCCTCGCCGGCGCCGAACTGCAGCGGGTTGAGGAAGATCGTGACCACCACTGAGTCACCGACCTCGTGCGCACGACGTACGAGCTCGACATGGCCGGCATGAAGCGCGCCCATCGTCATCACGACGGCGACCTGGCCAGTGAGCTCAGCGCGACAGGTAGCCAGCTCTTCGCGCGTCCGCGCAACCTTCACGGCTGCCCCTCATCCGTAGCGAGAACGTCCAGCAGGGCCTCGGCGCGATCGGTGTCGAGGACTCCGGCACCGAGCGCGCGCACTGCGCCAAGTCGCGACATGGCAACGTACGCCGCCCGCACCGGTGGTTCGTCGAGCACCTGCAGGTGAGCACGCACGGTGCCGGCATCGCCGCGCGCAACCGGACCGGTCATGGCGGCGTCACCGTGGCGAAGTGCGTTGTCGAGCGCGGCCCCCAACAACGGCCCGAGCATGCGCCCTGGATGTTCGACTCCGGCAGCGCGCAACAAATCAGCGGACTGGTTCACCAAGGTCACGAGGTGGTTGGCGCCGAGCGCGAGCGCGGCGTGGTAGAGCGGCCGGAGTGGCTCATCGACCCAGACAGGCTCCGCGCCCATCTCGATGACGAGCGCTTCGGCTGCGAGGCGCAGCTCCTCCGGAGCGGTGACGCCGAAACAGGCACCGGCCAGCCGTTGCAGGTCGACGTCGCTGCCGGTGAACGTCATGACCGGATGCATGGCCAGCGGCAGCGCGCCGGCCGCGGTCAGCGGGTCGAGAACACGAAAGCCGTGAGCACCGCTCGTGTGCGCGACGAGAGTGCCTGCACGGACGACCTCCGCTGCAGCGAGACCACCGATGAGGTCTGGAAGCACGTCGTCGGGGACGCACAGCAGTAACAGGTCGGCTGACGTCGCCACCTCGTCGGGCGGGCGGACCGCGGCCTCGGGTACGAGCGCCTCGGCGCGCCGCCGGCTCGCCTGCGAGACGGCCGCAATGGCGCGCGGATGATGACCGGCGCGTGCAAGCGCCGCGGTGAGCACCGCGCCGACCCGGCCGGCACCGATCGTGCCCACGCCAAGGCGCGCCGGGCGGTCGGCAGGGGCAGACGAGGTCATCAGCGTTCCAGTCCTCGGTGGGTACCGGACAAATGTCAGGCTACCCGCGTGAGCGCGGACGCTTTTGCGCGCGGGGCACGACCAGATTGGCGGCCCTGGCGGGTCGCGATGGCGGACGCGCTCTACGGGCCGTACGGCTTCTACCGCTCCACGGGCGCGCCCGCCCGGAACTTTCGGACCTCGGCGCACACGTCTCTGGCCTGGGCAGCAGCGATCGGCCGGCTGCTTGATCGGGCCGACGCCGCGCTGGGACACCCCGCGGACTTCACCGTCGTCGACCTCGGCGCAGGTGGGGGCGAGCTGGTCGCGGCTCTGGCGGCAGACGCACCACAGCGCTGGACGCTCATAGGCGTCGACGTCGCTCCTCGTCCCGCCACGCTGTCCGACCGGGTCGGCTGGCGGGAAGCGCCGCCGGACGCCTTCGAGGGTGCGCTAGTGGCCGTGGAATGGCTCGACGTCGTTCCGGTCGACGTCGTCGAGCTCACCGAGCACGGCCCGCGCCTGGTCGAGGTGGACGGGGCCGGTCACGAGCGGCTCGGTGGCGAGCCAAGTGCCACGGATCTCGACTGGCTCGCGCAGTGGTGGCCGCTCCGCGAGGTCGGCGACCGTGCCGAGCTCGGCCGGTCACGCGACGAGGCATGGGCGGACATGCAGGCGCTGCTGCGGCGTGGTCTGGCCGTTGCCATCGACTATGCGGCAGATCCACGCCGTGACATCGCGGGGACGTTGACCGGCTACGCCGCCGGACGTCAGGTCGTGCCGGTGCCGGACGGCTCGATGGACCTCACCGCGCATGTGCTGTTCGAGTCGCTGCGGACAGGCGACGCCGAGGTGCGCATGCTCACCCAACGAGACGCTTTGCGGGCGCTGGGGGTGAGCGGCGCACGCCCGCCATACGAGGGCGATGCGGCGGCGTACGTCGCTGCGCTGTCACAGGCGGGCGCGGAAGCCGAGCTGCTCGCACGAGGTGGTTTGGGTGACCATCGCTGGCTGCTTGCGCAACGCGACATGTCACCCGCCATGATCGAGCTGGACGTCGATGAGGAGACCTGATGGCACGTATCGACCTACCGGACCCTGCCACCGAGGGTGCAGATCAGCTCGAGGTGACGCGTGCCTTGCAGCTCGTGCCGCACTTCACCGACGTCGTCACGGGATATGAGCGCGCGGTGGCGCGCAGTCAGCTCGACCGGCGATTGCACGAGCTCGCCCGCTATCGGATCGCGCAGCTCAACGACTGCGCGGTGTGTCTTGCGTTTCGCTGGGATGCGGCGGGTGTGAGCGAGGACGAGCATGCGCTCGTGTCCGAGCATGACCAGCACGCCACGTTCACTCGCGCGGAGCAAGCGGCCCTGACATTCGCCGAGTTGTTCGCCACGAACTCGACGGCGATCTCCGACGACCTGATCACGACGTTGGTCGAAGAACTTGGTACGGCAGGACTCGTGGACCTGACGCTTGTCGTCGGCAAATACGTCGCCATGGGCCGGTTCATGCAAGTACTCGGCCTTGACCAGGAATGTCAGCTCGACGCCGCACGACTGACGCAGCGCGCATGAGCACGATGCCGTCGCGACCCCGGATCGAACCGTTGCCGCCGCACCCGAGCGACCCCGGGCAGCTGAACATCTTCAGGACGATGGTGCGCAACAAGCCGCTGTTCACGGGATTTCAGACCCTCGGCAGCTACTTGCTCACAGGTGATGCGCTGCCGGCACGCGAGCGCGAGATCGTCATCCTGCGCGTCGGCTATCGCGCTGGTGCGGAATACGAGTTCGGCCAGCACACGCGCATCGGCCTGCAAGCCGGACTGACCGAGGACGAGATCGCGCGCATCGCGACGTCGTCAGTCAGCGAATGGGAGCCGGCGGACGAGGCGCTGATTCACATGGCTGACGAGTTGTGCGCGGACGATGTCGTCAGCGAAGCCACGTGGGCAGCACTGAGAACCACATGGAGCGAGGAGCAGATGCTCGACCTGCTCGTGCTCGCCGGCTTCTACCGCCTGGTGTCCGGCATGCTGAACAGCGTTGGCGTCGCCCTGGAGCCGACAACTCCTGGCTGGCCCGCAACGGCAACAGACCGTCGCTCGGCGCCGCGGGATCCGTCGTGAGCGGACGGCTGGCCGGCCGTCGCATCCTCGTCGTCGGCGGTGGCACCAGACGTAGCGACGAAGCCGACGCACCGATGGGCAACGGACGAGCCATCGCTGTTGCAGCCGGCCGCGATGGGGCAGCAGTAGCTGTCACCGACGTGGTCAAGGAGGCGGCCAACGAGACCGCAGAGCTCGTGCGCGGAGTCGGGGCCACCGCTCATGCGCTCGCCTCCGATGCGGCGGATCCCGACGCTTGTGCGGACGCAGTCGCGTGGGCGGTGGACACGCTCGGCGGGCTCGACGGGCTTGTACTGAACGTCGGCATCGGCGGGGGTTTCGGGTTAAGCCACACCTCGGCCGACGACTGGGACCAGGCGTTCGCCGTCAACGTCCGGTCGCACTTCCTCTATCTGAAGGCTGCTGTGCCGGTCATGGGCGAAGGCTCGTCGAGCGTTCTGATCTCGTCGATCGCCGGACTCAAGCCGGGCACCGGAGTTCCGTCATACGACTCGTCGAAGGCGGCGCAGATCGGACTCATGCGACATGCCGCACGGGAGGCGGCTCGCTCGGGTGGTCGCGTGAACGTGGTTGCGCCTGGCCTCATCGACACACCGCTCGGTCGCATCGCCAGCGCCGGGCGGCCGAGCCGGGAGCGGACGCCAGTTCCGCTCGGCCGCCAGGGCACCGCCGAAGAAGTAGCTAGCGCCGTCGTCTTCCTGCTCTCCGACGAGGCCAGCTACATCACCGGCCAGGTGCTCACGGTGGACGGCGGCCTGTCCACACTGATCTGACAGGATCGTTCGGTGAGCGACACTGCGGCACCGCGCGAGCTGACGGTTGCGACCGGCAGCGGCATCCACGCGGCCGACATGGTGCTCAACATCGGCCCGCAGCATCCGGCGACACATGGCGTCCTCCGGCTAGCGCTCACTCTCGACGGTGAACGCATCATCCGCGCCGATCCGGTCATCGGATACATGCATCGCGGCGCGGAGAAGCTGTTCGAGGCGCGCGACTATCGCCAGATCATCGTGTTGGCCAACCGGCACGACTGGCTGTCGGCGTTCAGCAACGAACTCGGTGTCGTCCTAGCGGTCGAGCGGATGCTCGGCATGGATGTGCCCATCCGTGCGGTGTGGGCACGCACATTGCTCGCAGAGCTCAACCGCGCGTTGAACCATTTGATGTTCCTCGGCAGCTATCCGATCGAGCTCGGCGCGATCACGCCCATCTTCTATGCCTTCCGTGAACGAGAAGTGCTGCAAGCCGTGATGGAAGAAGTGTCCGGCGGACGCATGCACTACATGTTCAACCGGGTCGGCGGACTGAAGGAGGATCTGCCCGCGGGGTGGCTCAGTCGCACGTCCGAGGCGATCGCTCTGGTCCGGCGTCGCGTCAAGGCTGACATCGATGCGCTCGTCCGCGGCAACGAGATCTTCCGAGCAAGAACGCTCGGCATCGGCAAGTTGTCGCCGGAGCTCGCGGAGCGGTACGGCGTCTCCGGACCGATCGCGCGTGCGAGTGGGCTCGACTTGGACCTTCGACGCGATGAGCCTTATCTCGCGTATGCCGACATCCCGCCGGAGGTGTTGCGCATCATCACGCGCACCGACGGCGACAGCCTCGCCCGGTTCGAGTGTCTGCTCGACCAGGTGTACGTGTCGCTGGACATCGCGGAATACTGCGTCGAGAAGCTGACCGAGCTCGGCGGCGGCCCGATCAACGTGCGACTGCCCAAGGTGGTGAAAGCCCCGGAGGGGGCGACATACGCGTGGACCGAGAACCCGCTCGGCATCAACGGGTACTTCCTCGTCTCGCGCGGGGAGCGGACACCGTGGCGAATGAAGCTGCGCACTGCGTCGTTCAACAACATTCAAGTGCTGTCAGAGCTGCTGCCCGGCACTCTCGTCGCCGACATGGTCGCCATCCTCGGCTCCATGTTTTTCGTCGTGGGGGATATCGACAAGTAGCGTCAGTCGGGCTGACGCAGATAGTCGATGAACCTCGCGCGGATGAGCGGCTCGGTGTCGCCTACGCCGCGGCCCATCAGCTCGCGGACGGCTTCAACCGTTTCGGCGATTCCGCCCGTGATGTTGCCCGCCGACGCATCCTCCGTCGCGATGTCTTCCGACGGGGGAAGGTGGCGCACCAGGTCCCAGAAGAACCCGATGTCGTGACGTCGCTCCGCGCGCTCGAACGCCTTGCGGCGCAGTTCCTCTGTCGAGAGCGAGTCGAGTTCCTCTACGGTCGGGCTGTCCCCAGCGCTCATGCCGCAGAGACTACGGGGCGGCGTCGTCGGGAGGCTCCGGCGCACGGCACGCTCGCTCGAGCAGCAACGCCGCGCCAACCAGCCCGAGGCTGCATCCCATCCCCAGGGCGGCCGTGCGGGTGTCCGTGTGTGCGACCCCGGTGGGTAGGCGCGCGACGTAACCCAGGAAGCCGGCGTAAGCACCGAATGCCAGCGCACCAACTATCGAGCTGGCCTTGGCTAGTGCCGCGAGCCGAGCAACGAAGATCGGGTTGATCGGTCTCGTGCCGGCCCGGCCGACCAATCGCGCGCGCGTCGTCGACGCGGTATATGCCTCGGCGAGAGCGATCAACAAGATCCACAACGGTGCGAACTGAGGCGGCGACGAGACGTCTGCGTAGAAGTTCGCTGTTAGCGCATATGCGATGCCGCCGGCAGCAGCAGCGAACACCAACAAGAGCCACGGGCGCGTCGGTCTCATCCGGCCCACCGCCGAACGCCCGACGTGTCCATTCCGCGTACGAGGTCGGACACTCGCCCACGACCGGGCAGTTCTGCGTCCGGATCGACATCGAGCCAGGGCACCAGAACGAACGCGCGTTCGTGCGCGCGCGGATGCGGCAGCGTCAATCGCGGCGAGTCGGAGCGCAGCCGATCGACTGAAACGATGTCGACATCCAGCGTGCGCGGGCCCCACCGCCGGCTGCGCAGTCGGCCACGCATCTCTTCCGCGCGATGCGCGGCCCCCAGCAGCGCATCGGCGTCCGCCGCCTCCAGTAGGGCGACGGCGTTCAGAAACGATGGCACGTCAACAACTCCGACGGGCGCCGTTTCGTACAGGGGCGACACCGCGGTGACCGCGTATTCGCGGGCAAGCGACGCAACAGCGGCGGCGATGTTCGCCGCTCGGTCCCCAAGGTTCGAACCGAGCGACATCACGGCCATCACGGTCGCGGTCTCCGGATGGTGACCGAGATGTCTTCGACGGGGACGGTGACCGGCGCCTCGGGTTTGTGGAGCTCGACGGTGACCGTTTGCACTCGCGGGTCAGCGAGGCAAACCGCGGCCAACCTCTCCGCCAACGTCTCGATGAGGTTCACCGGCTCACCGCCGATGACGTCTCTCAACCGCTCGGCCAGCGCGGCATAGTCGACGGTGTCCATCAGGTCGTCGCTGGTGGCGGCCGGAGCAGTGTCGATGTCGAGCGCAACGTCGACGACAAACGTCTGGCCCTGCTGTCGTTCGTGCGCAAGCACGCCATGAAAGCCGCGTGCGCGCAACCCGCGCAGTCGGATCACGTCGGTCACGAATCGCTGTCCTCGGTCGGCGCAAGCACAGGCGAGCCGTGGTGCAACCACAGCCGCCATCCGTCCGGCCGGCGGCGAAACACGTTGGTCGACACTACGTTCGCGCTCTCGCTCAGGACGCCGTCAGGGTCGGTCACTGCAGTCAGGATGTTCTCCTCGCACGTCACAACCGCAACGTCTGCGTCAACGACGGCCTCCACGCCCGTCAGGAAGAACTGGATGTAGTTGGTGTTGGCCATGATGACCGACCACGAGCGAAGCACCCGCGACCGACCGCGCAACAGCGGCCAACCAGGGTGGACGCAGCACACATCGTCGCCGTGATCCCAGACCGCTTCCATCCGATCCAGGTCGCCGTCTTCGAACGCCGAGTAGAGCTCCTCATTCGCGGCGACGACCGCGTCGATGTCGGTCGTCATACGCGTTCCGACCGATGCTCAGCGTTGATGCGCGCCACGACTCGCACAGCATCAGCACTAGCACGCACGGCATGAACGCGCACACCCCAGGCCCCGGCAAGCGCCGCGACGACTGTGACCGCGGCGGTCGCGTCGTCACGCTCCGCCGCCGCGCGCGGCGGATCTGTTTGCCACAGGCTGCCGAGGAAGGACTTGCGGCTGGCACCGACGAGCATCGGCAGCCCGAGCGACATCAGCTCATCGAGGTGGGCGAGCAGGGCCCAGTTATGTGCCGCGGTCTTCGCGAAGCCGAGACCCGGATCGATGATGAGCTGATCCGTCGCCACCCCCGCAGCGACGACGGCGTCAATCCGCTGCTGCAACTCGGTGCGTACGTCGGTGACAACGTCGTCGTAGTCGGCGTACTGCTGCATGCGGTCCGCGTGCGCGCGCCAATGCATGACGACGTACGGGACGCCCGCGGCGGCGACCACCAGCGGGAGCTCCGCATCGGCCTGGCCGCCCGAGACGTCGTTGACGAGCGTCGCCCCGGCGTCGAGCGCCGCGGCCGCAGTACTTGCTCGCATCGTGTCGATGCTCACGCGCACGCCCGCCGCCGCCAGCCCGGACACGACCGGGATGACGCGGCGCTGCTCTTCGTCCGCCGGCACCCGGGTCGCGCCGGGTCGCGTCGACTCGCCGCCCACGTCCACGATGTCCGCGCCGTCGTCCACGAGAGCCAGCCCGTGCTTGATGGCCGCTTCGGCGTCAGCGAATGTGCCGCCGTCGCTGAACGAGTCGGGCGTGACGTTGACGACGCCCATCACCAGGCAGCGAGCCTGCGACCGCACCGAGCCGCCTTCCTTCACCGACCCAGGATGAGGCTCATCGCCTCCGAGCGCGTCGAGATGCTCTCCCGGAACAGCCCGCGCACGGCGGACGTGACCGTCTTGGCACCCGGCTTGCGCACCCCCCGGATCGACATGCACATGTGCTCGGCTTCGACGACGACGATCACACCGCGCGGTTCCAGCTCTTCTTCGAGCGCATCTGCCACCTGTGTGGTCAGTCGCTCCTGCACCTGCGGCCGGCGCGCATAGAGGTCGACCAGCCGGGCGATCTTCGACAGCCCGGTGATCTCGCCCTTCTCGTTCGGGATGTAACCCACGTGCGCGACACCCACCCAGGGCACCAGGTGGTGCTCGCAGGTACTGGCCACCTCGATGTCCTTCACGAGAACCATCTCGTCGTGCTGCGCATCGAAGATGGTGGTCAGCACGCTGCTCGGGTGAGCGTGCAGCCCGGAGAAGATCTCGGCATACATGCGCGCCACTCGAGCCGGGGTGTCACGCAACCCGTCGCGATCGACGTCCTCGCCGATCGCGAGCAGGATTTCGCGGACCGCTGCAGCGATTCGCTGCTGGTCGATCCCCTCGTCAGGTTTCAATCGGTGGATCGTCGTGTGGTCCGCCGGGCCGTGGTCTTGCGCGTCGCGCCGTTGCTCGCTGTCGTCTTACGCGCGGTCCCGGCCGACCGTGGCGTGCGGGTCCGGCCGTTGCCGTTGGTCGTCGGCTTGAGGTCGGCGACGTCGGCGGGACCGAGCAGCGCGAGCTCATTAGGCGTGAGCACCGGCGGAACATCCTTGGCCGGGCGTCGACGCGGGCTTTCGAAGACGCGGACCGGACGCTTCTTCACCGCGGCGAAGATCTCGGACAGCTCGTCCTTGCCGACGGTTTCCTTGTCGAGCAGCCGCAGGACGAGGTTGTCGAGCACGTCGCGGTATTCGACGAGGATCTCCCATGCCTCGTCGTGCGCGGTCTCGATGAGCGCGCGCACCTCGTCGTCGATCTGCGCGGCGACCTCTTCGGAGAAGTCACGCTCGTGACCGAGGTCGCGACCGAGGAACACATCGCCTTCGTGCCGGCCGAACTTCAACGCACCGAGCTTGTTGCTCATGCCGTACTGCATGACCATCGCTCGTGCGATGCCGGTCGCCTTCTCGATGTCGTTCGCCGCGCCGGTGGTCGGCTCGTGGAACACGAGCTCCTCCGCCGCGCGTCCACCGAGTGCGTAGGCGAGCATGTCCATCATCTCGCTGCGCGTCTGTGTGTACTTGTCCTCGGTCGGCAGGACCATCGTGTAGCCGAGCGCACGACCGCGGCTGATGATCGTCACCTTGTGCACGGGGTCGGTGTTGGGCAACGCGTAGGCGACGAGAGCGTGACCACCTTCGTGATAGGCGGTCACCTTCTTCTCCTTGTCGCTCATCACGCGGGTCTTGCGCATCGGACCGGCCATGACGCGGTCGATCGACTCTTCGAGCATCGACGTCGTGATCAGCTTGGCGTCGGTGCGGGCCGTGAGCAGCGCGGCCTCGTTGATGACGTTGGCCAGATCGGCGCCGGTGAAGCCGGGAGTACGACGGGCAATCACGTCGAGGTCGACGTCCGGTGACAGTGGCTTGCCCTTGGAGTGCACACGCAGGATCGCCTTGCGGCCCTCGAGGTCGGGGCGGTCGACGACGATCTGCCGGTCGAACCGACCGGGACGCAGCAGGGCGGGGTCGAGGATGTCGGGCCGGTTGGTCGCTGCGATCAGGATGACGCCGCGGTTGACGTCGAACCCGTCCATCTCGACGAGCAACTGGTTGAGCGTCTGCTCGCGCTCGTCGTGGCCGCCGCCGAGACCAGCACCACGGTGCCTACCAACGGCGTCGATCTCGTCGACGAAGATGATCGCTGGCGCGTTGGCCTTGGCCTGCTCGAACAGGTCACGCACGCGGGACGCACCGACACCGACGAACATTTCGACGAAGTCAGAACCGGAGATCGAATAGAACGGCACACCCGCCTCGCCGGCGACGGCACGGGCGAGCAGCGTCTTACCGGTGCCTGGCGGGCCATAGAGCAAGACGCCCTTGGGGATCTTTGCGCCGATGGCCTGGAACTTGGCCGGGTTCTCCAGGAACTCCTTGATCTCCTGGAGCTCCTCGATCGCCTCGTCTGCGCCCGCGACATCGGCGAACGTGGTCTTCGGGGTGTCCTTGCTGACGAGCTTGGCGCGTGCCTTCCCGAACTGCATGACGCGGCCGCCGCCGCCCTGCATCTGGTTCAGGAAGAAGAACATGATCAGCACGATCAGCGCGAACGGGATCAGGTTGAAGATCAGCGACAAGAACGGGTTCTCGTGCGAGATCTTGACGCTGTACTTGGGGTGGTTGGGCGCCGTCTTGAGCTCGTCCACCAGGGTGTCGTCGTAGTGCACCGAGTAGCCGGACTCCAGCTTGGTCGCGCCGTCAACCCCAGGCAGCTTCGTGGCGGCACTACCGGGATGCAGCGTGACCTGGACCTGCTGCTCCTTGTCGAGAACGTTCGCCGAGTCGACGTCGCCCGCCGAGATCGCACTCTCGATCGTGTTCAAGGACACGCTCTTGTAGCCGCCGCCGGATGACGTGAGCGTCACCAGCGCGAGCACGAGAACTACAGCCACGATCAGCCACGTGATCGGGCCGCGGATGGTTCGTCTGAGGTTCATCGGCTCGGGCCGCGGCCGGCCCGTCCCTCCTGATCACACCGAAATCCCGTACGACGACGATACCCCGCCGACCTGATCCGAGCGATTGCCGCCGATTACTGGGCGTAAACCTCGGGACGGAGGGTTCCGACGTACGGGAGTTCCCGGTATCGCTCCGCGTAGTCGAGCCCGTAGCCGACGACGAAGACGCTCGGGATGTCGAAGCCCATGTATTTCACCGGCACCTGGACCTGGGCCGCCTCGGGCTTGCGGAGCAGCGCCAGGACCTCGACGGACGCCGGTTGGCGTGACCGGAGGTTGCGAAGCAGCCAGGAGAGCGTGAGCCCGCTGTCGATGATGTCCTCGACGACGAGCACGTCGCGGCCGGCGATGTCGCGGTCAAGGTCCTTGAGGATCCGCACCACGCCGCTGGACGAGGTCGACGAGCCGTATGACGTCACCGCCATGAACTCCATCGACACCGGGAGTGTCAACGCGCGGGCGAGATCGGCCATGACCATGACCGCGCCCTTGAGCACACCGACGAGCAGCACCTCGCGGCCCTCGTAGTCGGCCTCGACCTGTTTCGCCAGCTCGGCGATCTTGTCCGCGATCTGCTGCTCGGAGACGAGAACACCCTCGACGTCCGGGTGAAGATCCGCAGGGTGATGCACGGACGGATGCACTGGCAGCAAAGGTGAGGTCACTGCGGTCGCGCCAAGCGGAGCCAGGGGGACGTCTGCGGTCGCGCCGAGCGGGGCCTAGAAGTCATCGGAATTGCAGCCTGTCACATCGTCGTTCGGCGACCAACCCGCCCGGCAAGAAAACCGCGCCCTGGCCATGCCAATCCGTGACAAGCCGGTCAAGCTCGACGACGTGAACCGCCGCTAGCTCGCCATCGGTCGCGCCCGCGGTCACCGCGGCCGAGCGGAGCACGCGCCGTCGTACCGATCGCGGCATCGCCGCGAGGTCGTCCACCGACAGGGACGGCACCGAGTCCGCCATCGCATCGAGCACGTCCGCGTCGTCCCGCAGCTGCTCGGCTGTGCGCGCTAGTGCCTCGGCGACGCCCGGGCCGACGGCCGCCTCCAGTGCGGGCAGCGCATCGAGGCGCACGCGCACGCGGGTATAGCGCCGGTCCAGGTTGTGCGGGTCATGCCACGGCTGGAGATCGAGCGCGGCGCAGGCCGCCTCGGTGGCCGCCCGGCGGACCGCCAGCAAGGGGCGGAGCCACAGCAGCGACCGAGCGGTCTCTTGCGGGCGCATCCCGGCGAGCGAACGCCCGCCCGATCCACGCGCCAGACGGAGCAGGACGGTCTCCGCCTGATCGTCGAGCGTGTGGCCGAGCGCAACCGCCGATGCGCCCACTTCGGCGGCCACCGCGACCAGAGCGTCATACCGGGCCTCGCGGGCAGCTGCCTCCGGGCCGCCGGATCGCCCTACGGTGACCTCGAAGGGGACGGCCGGCTCCAGGCCGAGCGCGGTGCATTGCTCGATGACCAGGCGCGCGCGGTCCGCCGAGCCGGGCTGCAGCCCGTGATCGACGGTGACGGCACCCGCGCGCAGGCCGCACTTGGGCGCGACCCAGGCAACGGCAGCGGCGAGCGCGAGGGAGTCGGCGCCACCCGAGACCGCGACGAGTACGAGGTCCCCGGCGCCCAGCCCGCCGTGGTCGAGCGCGTTCCGCAAGCCGTCGCGCACGGTGCGGCGCACCTCGGCCACCGACGGATCGATGCGCACGGCGCCGCTTCGGACGTCAGTCGTTGACCGCGGGCAACGCCGGCGGTTGCGGTTGGACGCGGGCAAGCCACCGCTCAGGAGCGCGGATCTCAGCAGCATCGGGCAGCAGTTCCGGCCGGGTCCACACCCGGTTGAGCCCCTCCATGCCGACCTGCGCGACGACCGCACGGACGAAGCTGGCGCCTTCCGCGTATTGGCGCATCTTCATCTCGACACCGAGGATGCGCCGGACGAATCCCTCGACGCCGCCGCTTTGGCGCCGAGCCTCGAAGGACGCACGGATGCGCGCGACGCTGGGTACGACGTCGGGGCCCACGGCGTCCATGACGACATCAGCGTGGCCCTCGACCAGGCTCATCAGGCCGGTGATGCGGTCGAGGACTGCGCGCTGCTCCGGCGTCTGCACGAGCTCGATCAGGCTGAGCTCCGATCCACCGCGAATGACGTCGCTGAGGGACCCGAGCGTGCCGCGAAGCCGTCCCATGAGTGATCCGAAGTCGAGGTCGACGCCGCCGAGGTATTCCCGCAACAGTGCACGCACGTGGTCGTGCAGCCACGGCGCCGCGGCAAACTGCGCGCGGTGGGTGACCTCGTGCAGGCACACCCACAGGCGGAAGTCCCGCGGATCCACGCGCAACGCGCGCTCCACGGTGACGATGTTCGGCGCGACGAGCGTGAGCCGGCCGCCGGGCACACCGTCGGCGGGGGCCGGCCCCAGCAGCTCGAACTGACCGAGCACCCGGGTCGCGAGGTAGGCGAGCAAGCCGCCCACTTCGACGCCGGCGGCGCGTGGCCCTACCGCGGACATGACCGGCCCGAGCGACGTACGCCGTTCTTCGGTGAGCGAGTCCAGGATCGGGTCGAGCAGGGCCTGGAATCCGTCGACATTCGACCGAACCCAGCCGGGCCGATCGACAACGGCAATGGGCGCCTCGACCGCGGCCGTGATGTCCAGCCCGGTGATCCGGCGAACGTGGCCGTCAGCGTCGTCGGCGAGCGATCGGAGCTGCTCCACGACGGCGACCGCTTCGTCCAGCGGCAGCCGAGGGCCCGGCGGCACCAGCCGGGTCGCCGTCGCAGCGGCTAGCTTCCAGTCGACGAGCTGCACCCGTCCACGCTACGTCGCGGCCCGGGCTGGATCACCCGCTGCAGCCGCAGCCGGCGAGCGCCGAGGCGAGACTGTCCAGGGATTCCTCGGCCGGACCGGGCAACGGGACGTGATCGGCGACGAAGGCGAACAGCAGCAGCCGACCGTCGGCGTCGACGACCTGGCCGGCGAGTGCGTTCACGCCGGAGAGGGTTCCGGTCTTGGCGCGAACGACGCCCGCCCCGACGGTCGTCGGGTGCCGGCGATAGCGATCCGCGAGCGTGCCGGTGAAGCCTGCGATGGGAAGTCCTTCGACCAGCGGCCCGAGTCGCACGTCGCGTTGGGCGATGCGCAGCAGCGTGACCAGCGCGAGCGGGGTCACCCGATCGAGACGAGACAACCCACTGGCGTCATACAGCCGCACCCCTGTTGTGGGCGCGCCGAGTTTCTCGACAGCGGCTAGTACGGCGGCGGCTGCGCCGGCGAAGGTCGCGGGTTGACCGAGTTGTCGCGCGAGGAGCCGCCCGAGCGCTTCGGCCAGGTCGTTGTCGCTGGTCGTGAGCATGCGCTGCACGAGTGCAGGGATCGACGGCGACGACACCGAGGCGATGCCAAGCGCGGATGCCGGCGCGGTGGCGGGGCCCGGCGACCCGACAACCTGGACGCCGGCCTTGACGAGTGCGTCGCGGAAGGCGTCCGCCGCTTGCCGGGCCGGATCAGTCGCGCGGGGCGCCGTCGCGCCGCCGGTGAGTCGTGCCTCGTTCAGCTCCAGTGCGGTCAGCGCGCTCACATTGCCCGAGCTCAGATAGCTCGGGGACCAACCCTTTGCGAGCGAGGGCCCCGTCCAGCCGCCGGCGTCGTACCGCAGCCGGACGCGGGATGTCGGGCCGAGCGCGGTCGCAGTCTTAGCGGCAAGGTCGGCGAGTGTCGCCGTGGGTGGGTAGCCAGGCTGCGGCTTCGCGGTCACGGTGACGTCGCCGCCGCCGACCAGATACACCGTGTCGCCGGACCGTGCGACGCCGGTCTCCAACGGCTCACGATCGAGCGTCGTGAGTGCAGCTGCGGCCGTGAGGAGCTTGGCCGTCGACGCCGGTGGAACCGACGTCGTGGCGTCCCGCGCGAACAACTGGGCGCCGGACGTACTGTCGATGACGACTCCGGACAACGACGCGGCAAAGCCTGACTTCGTCAGAGCGTGGCGGAGCGCATCGCGAACGCCGGCAGCGTTGGGGATCGAGTTGCCGGTGAGTTCCGACAGCACGGGGGCGCGGACCGGTTGCCCGCTCGCCGTTGACGGATGCCCGTGCCCCTGCCGACTGGTGGCGACATACACGGCCCCGGCGGCAGCCAGAACGGCGAGTACGGCGGCAACGACAGCGACGCGGGAGATGCGCCAGACGCGCACGTCGGCGACCTCCTCGTACTCGCGCAACCGGTCTTAGGGAAACTAACCCGGTGGAGTTCGACGTGACGATCGAGATCCCCAAAGGGGGCCGTAACAAATACGAGATGGATCACGAGACCGGGCGCATCCGGCTCGACCGGACCTTGTTCACGGCGACGCAGTATCCGGCCGACTACGGATTCGTCGAGAACACGCTCGGTGCGGACGGCGATCCTCTCGACGCGCTTGTCCTGTTGCAGGAGCCGACGTTTCCCGGCTGTCTCATTCGGTGCCGGGCGATCGGCATGTACCGAATGCAGGACGAGATGGGCGGCGACGACAAGGTCCTGTGCGTGCCTGCGCACGATCCGCGGCTCGAGCACCTGCAAGACATTCGGCATTTGCCGGAGTTCGACAAGCTCGAGATCGAGCACTTCTTCGAGGTCTACAAGTCGCTGGAGCCAGGCAAGAGCGTCGAAGGCGCGCACTGGACCGGCCGGCAGGAGGCCGAGGCGGAGATCGAGGAATCGCGTCGGCGGCTGAAGGAATCAGCTCACGAATAGACGCGACTGCCCGCCGCAGGAGGGTGCACCTGCGGCGGGCAGCGTCAGTGATGCGTCTGCTACGCAGTCTTTGAGCGGTCGCCCTTGCCGATGCTGATGGACAGGCCCATGTTGCTGGCGAGTGCACGGAGGAACTCGCCCGCGCCGACCAGGACGATGCCGGTGACGACCGGGTTCTGCCAGTCAGCACGAAGCGACTGACCGAACGCCGTGAACACCGAGTAGTCGATGGCCCAGGCGCCGAGGATGGCGATGCCGACCGTCATGGTCGTCGTCAGCGCCTTCGGAGCCTTGACGGGCAGAACCTCGTCGAGCACCTGGCTGACGACAGCGAGCGCGAGCGCCAGGCCTACGAACACGACGAACGCGTACATCTTGTTGCCTCCTTTGCGACGCACGGCGCGCCGCTCACCACAGTTCGACCAGCGGCGGGAACCTTGGTTACAGCGTTCGGCGTAGTTTTTTTCTGTAACCGCTGACAAGGGCGGGAGGTCGAAGTTCACAGATGGACGTCGACCCGGCGCTCGTCAAAGCGTGTCAACGCGGTGATGCCGGCGCGCTCGATGAGCTGATCCGAGCGACGTACGCCGATGTCTACGCGTTGTGCCGCCGCATGCTCGCCGATCCGGACGAGGCGTCGGATGCGACGCAGGAGGTGTTCGTGCGCGTGATGCGGTCGGTACTCGGGTTCCGCGGCGACGCGGCATTCGGGACCTGGCTGCACCGGGTCACGGTGAACGTCTGTCTCACGACGCTGCGCCGACGTTCACGCGCGCGCGCCGCAGGCATGGTGGCCGGAGGCACGCCGTTCGCGTTGCCCGGTGATGAGCAAGCGCTCGAGTCGGCCGGTGACTCGCCGGAAGACCGAGCGGTGACGGCGGATCTCGCCGCTCGTTCCGAGGCTGCCCTCGCCACCTTGCCGGAAGATGCGCGGGCGGTTGTGGTGTTGCGAGACATCGAGGGCTTGTCGACCAGAGAGGTAGCCGACTTGCTGGGCGTCACGGAGACTGTGGTCAAGGTGCGACTGCACCGAGCCCATGCCCGGCTGCGTACGTTGATCCTCGCCGGCGAACCGGCCGAGGGAGGTGCCGGCGCGTGAGTTCTTCAGACGAGAACGGTACGGCGGACGCACCGCGCTTCTGCCGGGAAGCGCAAGCGCAGCTGCCGTTCCTGGTCAGCGGTGAGCTGACCGGTTGGGGTGCTCGTGTCGTGCGAGCACATGTGAAGCGCTGCGCGGAATGTTCGGCCGAACTCGCACGCCAGGAACAACTGACCACGGCGCTCGCGTCTCTTCGAACGTCACGGCCGGAGCCGCCGCCGGGTTTGCTCGAGGACCTGTTGCAACGGGCCCGCGGTGGCTCGTTGCGCGACCGCGCCGCTGTACCAGCCCGAGGCGCGATCAGCGGCGCCCGCCCCGCAATGTCAGTCGCATTCCTCACGGTCGGCGCCGCCGCATCAACCGGCGTGGGCTACGCGGCATACAAAGGCCTCCGCTGGGCCCTGTCCAAACGGCATTGACGACTTGTCAGCGGCTGACGTTGCTATAGCCACGCCACGTGCTGACAAGTCTCAAACGTCGATGAGGGTGTTGCGGTTGTCGGGGGCGACCAGGCGGTGGGCGATGGCGTTCTCGTCGTCCGTCTGTTCCTGCGATGCTCGTTCGGCCGCCACTCGCGCGTCGTATGCCGCGATCTCGCGTGTGAGCTGTTCGTCGTCCCAACCAAGAACATCGCCGAGTACGGCGGCGACCGGCTTCATCGAGTCGAGGCCACGATGCGGCGTCTCGATGCTGATCCGTGTTCGTCGTGTCAGGACGTCGTCGAGGTGCAACGCGCCCTCGTGCGTTGCGGCGTAACGGATCTCCGCCATCAGATACGTGCCCGCACCCGGCACCGGCTCCATCCAGCGTCGATCCTCGATAGCCAGCTCGAGCACCTCACGGACAAGCGAGCCGTAACGGCCGAGCAGGTGGTCGATGCGCCAACGCGGCAGCCCGAGCTCGTCGGACAACGACTCCGCCTGGTTGGCCAGCGCGTGATAACCATCCGCTCCGAGAAGAGGGATCGAGTCGGTCACACAACGCGGCGCGCGCCGGCCGAGTTCGACGACAGCGGCGTCGACCGCGTCACGCGCCATGATTCGGTAGGTCGTGTATTTGCCACCGGCTACCGAGATCATCCCTCGCGGTGACCGGCTGATCGCATGCTCGCGCGAGAGCTGCGACGTCACCTCTTCCTCACCCGACAACAACGGCCGCAGGCCGGCATAGACACCGGAGATGTCTGCCGGCATCAGTGGCACGGCGAGGACGCGGTTGACGTGCGACAGCACGTACTCGATGTCGGTCCGGCTCGCGGCGGGATGCGCCTTGGCGTAGTGCCAGTCCTCGTCCGTCGTTCCGATGATCCAGTGGTCACCCCACGGGATGACGAACAACACCGACTTCTCGGTGCGCAAGATGATGCCCGTCTCGCTGCTGATGCGATCACGAGGTACGACGAGATGAATGCCCTTCGACGCGCGCACGCGGAACTCGCCGCGACTGTCCGCAAGGCATTGCACGTCGTCGGTCCACACACCGGTCGAGTTGATGACGACGCCAGTTCGTACGACGCCGGTCTCGCCGGTCTCCGTATCGCGAAGCTCCGCCGCGACGACTCGGTCGCCCTCCTTGACGAAGCCCACCACTTCGGTCGAGCAGCGGGCGGTTGCGCCATACGCCGCCGCCGTGCGGATGAGGGTCAACGTGTGGCGAGCGTCATCACACTGCGCGTCGTAGTACCGAATTCCGCCCACGAGTGCGCCACGCCGCAACGCCGGAGCGATCGCACGTGCACCAGTCCGGGTGAGATGCCGACAACGCGGCAAGGTGCGCGACCCACCCATGAGGTCATAGAGCACGAGACCTGCACCGACATAGGCACGCTCCCACGCGTGACGCGTCAGCGGATAGAGGAACGAGACCGGTCGCACAAGATGCGGCGCGAGGCGCGTCAGCATCAACTCCCGTTCCAGCAGCGCCTCGCGCACCAGGCGGAAGTCCATCTGCTCCAGGTAGCGCAGACCGCCATGGATCAACTTGCTCGAGCGCGACGAGGTGCCGCTGGCGAAGTCCCGCGCCTCGACCACGGCCGTCGACAAGCCACGCGTGACCGCGTCCAGCGCGATGCCCGCTCCCGTCACGCCGCCGCCGACGACAAGGACGTCGACGAAGCCGCCGTCGAGCCGCTCCCACGCGGCCGCGCGCTCCGCCGATCCGAGCCGAGAACTCCCCTTCATCACCACCGAGCCTAAGTTGGCCGCCGACCGGGGCCGACAATTGACCTGTGCGAATCGTCCGAACGAGCCTGCTGATCACCACATTGCTGCTGGGCACCGGCGGTTTGACCGCAGTCTCGTCCGGCGCCGCCGCGCAAGGTCCGCTGCCCGGCACCTCGTGCTCGGTGTTCCCGGTGAACAACTACTGGCACGCCGACATCTCGAAGCTGCCTGTCAATCGACACAGTTCGCAATGGCTCTCGCACATGTCACCCGGCAGCGAGCTGCACCCCGACTTCGGGCCGTCGTACGGCGCGCAGCCGGTTCCGTATGGCATCCCTTACACGGTCGTCGGACATTCGCACGCCCGTGTGCACGTGCACTTCACCTACGCCGACGAGAGCGACAACGTCGGCTATCCGCTCGGCAGTGACAGCAAAGTCGAAGGCGGCGCCAACGCCGACGGTGACCGGCACGTGCTCATCGTCGACCGCGGCACCTGCCGGCTCTACGAGCTGTATGACGTCCACCACGCCAACGGCCGATGGACGGCAGGTTCCGGCGCGACGTGGTCGCTGACATCGAACAAGCTGCGGCCGGCCGGATGGACATCCGCCGACGCCGCTGGGCTGCCGATCCTTCCCGGCCTGCTCCGCCTCGACGAGGTCAAGGCCGGTCACGTCGACCACGCCATCCGGTTCACCACCAACGTCACGGATCGCAGCTACCTCTGGCCGGCGCGCCACCAAGCCGGGTCCGTCAACGACTCGTCATACCCGCCGATGGGTGCACGCTTTCGACTCAAGGCCGGCTTCCCGATTTCGTCGTACCGCGCGGACACCCGCGTCGTCCTGAAGGCAATGAAGCATTACGGGCTGGTGCTCGCCGACAACGGCTCGCCCTGGTACTTCCAAGGAACCTCCGAGCCGGGCTGGCCGTCGGCGATGCTCGACCAGCTCAAGACGATCCCGGCGAGCGCATTCCAGGCCGTGGACACGTCCTCACTCAAGAGCAGCTCGTCTTCAGCAGCCGTGGCCCGCTGACCTGAGTCGAGACGTACGTCGCGCCTCCGGCGATCTGTGCGGGCCATACGACAAGCAGTCGTCCGCACTTGTCGATCGTCACGCCGTTGACGTCGGTCGACCGGCCGCAGGCAAATCCGTTGAGCGTCGCTGTCTGGCCCTGCAGGCACGCGCCCATCAGCTCGCTCGCGGTCTGGTTGTGTTCACCCAGGACTGACGACAGCCGGACACGCGTCCAGTGTGGGGTGGCGCTCAGGGCGTCGAGGCTTTGCGCAGCGGTGGAGTACCAGTCCGGCTTGTGTCCCTGGACGTTGACGCCGTGGTACCACGCCACGTCGATGCGTCCCGGCGCGCCCGCGACGATGTGCGGCAGCACGTTGCCGGCACCACCGGGCTTGGCGACAACGGTCGGTGCCGACCACTTGTCGAGAGCGTTGGGCGACGCATGGACGACCTTGATGGCGGCGCCGTCGTAGTTCGGGTAGTCGTGCACCGACTCGGGATAGGCGACGTAGACATTGCCTGCCGTGTCCACCGCTCCGGGAGCCAGCTGCATCCCGACGATGTGCGCCGGTGGGCCCGTGTCGTTGACCGCCAAGTGCGGCGTCCAGCCACCGGGAACGGCCGTCTGGGCCGCGTCGGCGCTGACGACCCAGACCCGGTTGGCCGCGACCACGTTGACCTCTGCCGGCTGCCCGCCACATCCACCGACGGGCGAGCTCCGCGTCCCGAAGACGACGTAGACCCGACCAGTGCGCTGGTCGACCATGATGTTCGACGGGCCGCCGGAGTCCGCGCACTGCAGATCGAGATGGTCCTGTTGGCCGGGGATCGCCACCGGCACCGGCGCGCCGAACGTCGCGCCGCCATCGGTGCTGGTGGCCACCCACATGTTGTGCTGGGCGACGCCGGTGAGCAGGTTGTGGAACAGCAGGTAGACCCGTGGCTGATGGGTCTGCGGGTCATCCGGACCGACGGCGTACCACTGCCGGTCGGTGTCGGCAATGGTGTTGCCCAAGGACTCGTTCCAGGTCTTCCCACCGTCGTCGCTGTACATCGTGCGGAAGTTGATGCCGCCGTAGTCCAGCTCGCTGGTGAGGATCCGGCCGGTGTGCATCGCCACGATGTCGACGTCAGTGGTGGCCTCTGTCTGGTCGCTCGGCTGACCGGCGGTCTTCGTCCAGTGGATGCCGTCGGCGCTGCGGTAGACCGTCTCCGGCCCGATGCCGATGTCGTTCGGCTTCCCGGCGTTGGTCACGACGTAGTGGATGCCGTTTCGCGCGACGACGACGCGCGGCTCGGACGTGCCCGATGACCCGGTGAGCTTGACCGTCTTGAACACCGGCGCCTTGGTACCGGAGGCGGTCGCCGGCAACGTCGTCGACGCGAATCCACACGCAGCAACGGCAATAACAACGAGGACGATGCGGCGCCTATTCACGGCCAAGACGGTACGACGCCCGTTCGGCCTCTGTCAGAGGAACTCGGCTAGACTCGTCCGGGCGCCGGGGCTCCGGCGTACGCCGCCTTAGCTCAGTCGGCAGAGCGATTCACTCGTAATGAATAGGTCCGGGGTTCGATTCCCCGAGGCGGCTCCACTTTTTTGCTTAACCGCACCGCAGGCCGTTGCGCGGAACGTCGCGGTTGAGCAGGTAAGCGTTCACGGCCGACACGATGCAGGCGTTGCCGTGGTCGTACGCAGTGTGCCCGTCGCTGTCGAAGGTGACGAGGACACCGCTGGACAGCTGTCGTGCCAGCGCCTTCGCCCAGACATATGGCGTCGCGGGATCGCGCGTCGTGCCGATCACCACGATGGGCGGCGCGCCCGGCGCGGTGACGGCATGTGCCTGCTCGACCGGCGGCACCTTCCAGAACGCGCAGGGCAGCGAGCCATAGGCAATCGGCTCACCGAAGTGCGGGGCAGATTTGGCGAACTGGCGGGCGGCGGTGTCGTAGGCGGCGACGTTTCGAGGCGACGGCCGGTCGATGCAATTGATGGCGAGGTTCGACTCGATGAGGTTGCTGTAGCTGCCGTCCAAGTGCCGCTCGGTGAGCACATCCGAGAACGCCAGCAGATAGCGCGCGTCGCCGTCCTGGGCCTGCCCGAGCGCCCTGCGTAGCCCGTCCCAGTAGGTCGGCGAGTAGAGCCCGAGGGCGAGGCCCTCGAAGAACTCGCCGGGGCCGAGACTGCGACTGCCGGCCGCGATCGGGTGCGCGTCGACACGCGCTGCCAGCTGGTCGAGACCTTGTCCTGGATCCGATGCGGGGAACGGGCAGTTGCTCGCGTGCGAACACGCGGCGAGGAAGTCGCGCAAGTCGGTCTCGAAACCGATCGCCTGCACACGGTTCTCGGCCGCTGTCGGCTGCCGTGGATCTAGCGCCCCGTCGAGCACCATCGCGCGAATTCGCCGCGGGAACAGCTGGGCGTACTTCGCGCCGAGATAGGTGCCGTACGAACCGCCGTAGTAGGTGAGCTTCTTGTCGCCGAGCGCGGCACGCAAGACATCCATGTCCCGCGCCGCATCGATCGTCCCGACATGTTCGAGGTAATTGCCGTTGCGTTGGAAACACGCCGCGGCGAACTCGCGGCTGCTGCGAACGAGCGCCGCATGCTCTGCCGCGGTGTCCGGCGTCGGGTCGACATGCACGAACGCGTCGATCTGCGGGCCGCTCTCACAACGCACCGGACGTGACTGTCCGACCCCGCGCGGGTCGAACGAGACGAGGTTGAACTGCGACGTGACGCCAGAGAATGTGCTCGCGGACCCGCGCACATAATCCACGCCCGAGGCACCCGGTCCACCCGGATTGACGATGAGCGAACCGCGCGCTGAGCCCGACGCCGGCTTGCGGATGACCGCGATGTCCAGCGTCTTGCCCGTCGGTCGGGTGTAGTCGAGCGGGACGAGGAGCTTGGAACACTGGAAACCGCCGCCACAATCGCTCCAATGCAGTTGCTGTGTGTAGAAGCGGCGTAGCGCCTTGGCGCTGCCCGCCGGCGCCGGTGTCGATGCGGAGTCGACGGACGTCGAGGTCGGCGCAGTCCGGGCGGCTCCGGGCGCCGACGACGAGCCGGAACAGCTGCACAGTGCGACCAGTGCCGCGGCGACTGCGGCTAGGACTCGGAGTCGGATGACTGCTCCTCCTCATCGGCAGTTCGTCGGGCACCAGCACCGACTGCATCGTCGTAAGCCAGACGCGGCGCGCAGACGTCGGCCCGCGAGCACTTGCACGTCTGACCGCTCGCACTCAAGCGCACGACGACAGAGTCACTGGGCACGTTGTGCCCAACCACCCGACCGTCACCCTCCGGTGTCCCGATCGTCGCGCCTACGCGTGGCGCGCTCGCCTTGAACTCTTGATAGAGCGGATGCTCGTATTTGAGGCAGCACAACAACCGGCCGCACGCACCCGAGATCTTCAGCGGATTGACCGGCAGGTCCTGATCCTTCGCCATCCGGACGCTGACCGGCTCGAAGTCCTTGAGGAACGTCGCGCAGCACAGGTCGCGGCCACACGGCCCGATGCCACCCTGCACTCGTGCCTCGTCCCGCGCACCGAGCTGACGCAGCTCGACCTTGATGTCGAGCGTGCGCGACATGTCGCGAACGAGATCGCGAAAGTCGACGCGGTGCGGCGCGGAGAAGTAGACGACGATCCGCCGTGGCTCACCCCGGTCCAGGTAGTCGACGCCGACGACCTTCATCGGCAGGTCGTGCTGTTTGATCAATCGCTTCGCGGCAACCTTCGCCTCGGCTCGACGGCGCCGGTTGCGCTCGTCGCGGTCGAGGTCGGCGTCCGTGGCGATGCCGGCGAGACGCGGCAAGCCGCCGACGTCCTCGTTCGACCAGGCAGGTGCCCACACGCATTCCGCGACTTCTGTCCCGCCCTCGGTCGGCACGAGCACTTTGTCGCCGACGTGCGGTTGCAGCTCCCCCGGGTCCAGGTAGTAGAGCCGGCCGTAGCGCTCAAAGCTGACCGCCATCACCATGCCCACTGAAGGAGGGTACGACGGTTGGGCCGGCTCAGCCCCGGTTCAGGGCCAGCGTCATCGCCTCGACGGCAAGCAGCGGCGCGACGTTGATGTCGACGGCCTCCCGACAGGCGAGGATCGCCTCGATCCGGCGCAGGGTTGCCTCCGGCGTGGAGGTCTGCGCCAGCCGGTCGACAGTCGTGGAGAGGTCGGCGTTGATCAGGTCGAGGCCGGCGCCCACTTGCACCATGAGGACGTCGCGATAGAACGCGGCGAGGTCCAGCAGCGCACGGTCGAGCGCGTCCCGCTGGGTCCGCGTCGCTCGTGAGCGTTGCCGGCGCTCGAGGTCCGCCAGCGCGCCTGCCGCGCCGCGCGGCCTGGGTCGGCCCCGGCCACCGACATCGCCCAGCGCCTCCTTGAGCGCGGCCGACTCGGTGGCGTCCAGCGCCTCAACCGTCGCCGTCGCTTCCTCACGGGCGGCGTCGACGAGGTTGGCGGCAGCCGTGAAGCAGCCGCCGACGGTGGCAACCTGGGTCGGGACGTCGAGGACGTCCCGGCGGCGACGCTGCGCCTCCGGGTCGGTCGCCAGCCGGCGCGCTCGCCCGACATGGGACTGCGCGGCACGTGCAGCGAACGCCGCCATGCTCCGATCGACGCCTTCGTGGGCGAGGTAGTCCGCCAGCTCGTCGGCGCGCGGGATGCGCAGGGTGACGAGTCGGCAACGCGAACGGATCGTGGGGAGCAGGTCTTCCGGCGAGGGCGCACACAACAGCCAGACCGCCCGCCGTGGCGGTTCCTCGATCGACTTCAGCAATGCGTTGAGAGCTTGTTCGGTGAAGCGGTCGGCGTCCTCGACGATCGTGACCTGCCAACGACCGCGGGTCGGAGCGAGCGCTGCTCGAGTGACAAGCTCCCGAGTCTCCGCGACGCCGTACGAAAGCCCCGCTGGTGTGACGATCTCGACGTCGGCGTGCGCACCCGTGAGCGCGGTGTGGCACTCATGGCAGTGACCGCAACCCCCGTCGGCACACTGCAAGGCCGCCGCGAATGCGCGGGCGGCAACGGATCGGCCCGACCCCGGCGGGCCAGTGAACAACCACGAGTGCGTCATCGCAGTGCTGGCGTTGCGGACCGCGGTGCGTAATACCTCGACGACCTCGGACTGTCCGACCAGAGCGCTGAAGACGTCGTCCGTCATACCTGCCGAACCTCCGGCTCCGACTCGGACGGAGCTGCGGCCGCGGCTTCGTCGGGAAGTTCGGTGACGACCCGCGCCAGCACCTCCGCGTGGACGGCTTCGACATTGGCGGCACCGACATCGATGACGAGGTAACGGTTACGGCCGCGGCGTGCGAGGTCGAGGAACTGGGCGCGAACTTTTTCGTGAAACGTCAATGCCTCCGCCTCGATGCGGTCTCCCGGACCCGTGGCGCGGCTGAGCCCGGTCGCGGGGTCGATGTCGAGCAGGACCGTGAGGTCGGGAGTGAGTCCTTGCGTCGCCCAGCGGGAGAAGCGACGGATCTCGTGTTCGTCGAGATCTCGTCCGGCCGCCTGATAGGCGAGGGACGAATCGACGTACCGGTCAGTGATGACGACCGCGCCGCGGGACAACGCCGGGCGAATCACTTCGCGCACGTGCTGCGCGCGGTCAGCGGCATACAGCAATGCCTCGGTGCGTGCCGACATGCCGGAGCTCGCCCGGTCGAGGAGCACTTCACGCAACCGCCGGCCGACAGACGTCGCACCCGGTTCGAAGGTGACGACGACATCGCGGCCATGTTGGCGAAGGCTCTCGGCCAGCAGCGCCGCCTGCGTCGACTTGCCGGTTCCTTCGCCGCCCTCGAACGCGATGAAGTAGCCCCCGGCGCCGCGACCGGGTTCTGGCTGGCGACCGCGTACCGCGGCGAGCAGGTCCTGCCGCAGCGGCACGTCGGGACGGTCGTCCATGAGCTTCAGGCAGATCCGGCCAACGATCACCGCGATGACGCCGCCGGCAAACATGATGACCGTGACTCCGTCGAGACGCAGTGTCGTCTCCCCCACCTCGACACCGTGCTGTCCGATCAAGCCCGCCACGAAGGGCGCGGCGACGACAACCGCGAGCAACACCAACCGCATGAGGTTGTAGATGAACGCAAATGTCCGCGCGCGTTTGTTGTCGCTCACCTCCAGGCCCACCAACGTGATGCCCACAACCCAAACGACGCCTGCGAACGCGCCCATGAGGAAGGTGAACACAATCGCGAGCAACAGGTTCGGCATCAACGCGTTCAACGACAGCGAGATGCCGGCCGCCATGATGGCCAGTCCCATGAGCCGCCGTCGCGAAAGGGCGCGACTCAACAGCGGACCGGTAAGCATGCCTGTCGCCAGGCCGACGAAGATCGTCGCGAACAGGAAGCCATAACCCGCACCGCCGGCGTGCAGGTCGTCAACGAACCCGGGGGCGAGACCGATGGCAGTCGCGCCGGCTGCGACCGCGCCGAGAATGCCGATCACGAGACCGCGCAGCCACCGCTGGGAGCCGATGAACTGCCAGCCCTCGACCACAGCCTGCCATGTGCTGCCCCGCTCCCCGTCGGCATCGGCAGACGCACGCGAGCTCGAAATCTCGCGCAGGGTGAACACGGTGACTGCGGAGAACAGGAAGGTTGCTGCGTCGAAGTACAACGCGAGGTCGATCGGGTTGCTGTGAAAATGCGAGAACGCCTTGCCCAGCAACTGGCTGACCTCGTCAAGTAACGAGAACAGCGTCCCCGCGACCGCTGCCGAGCCGTAAGTAGTTATCAGGCTGAGCCGGTTCGCGGACTCGAGGTGCGACGCGGGAACGAGGTTAGGGACGCTCGCTTCCTTGGCAGGGATCCAGAACAGCGACAGCGTTTCGATGAGAAACGACGCGACGAGCAACCACCACAGGCCGCCGTGCACGATCGGGATCGAGGCATACAAGCCGAAGCGGAGAACGTCCGCAGTGACCATGGTGTAGCGGCGGTTGAAGCGGTCCCCCCAGGCCCCGGCGAACGGACCGATGATCAGCGCGGGCGCGAGCCGCACCGCGATGACACTGGCGACCGCGTACAGATCGGCCGAGTAGCCGTGCTCCAGATCCGTTGCCAGCTTCGTCGTCGCGACGAAGCCGAGCCAGTCGCCGAGGCTGGAGAAGGACAACGCGATCCAGAGTCGGCGAAAGGAGCGGAAGCCGAGAACGTTGCGAACCTCGCGCTCGCCCGGCGGCTCGGACGCGACGTCCGACAGACCGCGGACGTGCGCGCCTGTCGGGTGCGGACGGCGAAACTGAGCGATGGCTGACTCCCGGGACGACCTATTTCCAGCCTAACGAGGCAAGGGCTGCTAACCGGGTCAACGCTGCGCCGTGTGGATCAGGTCGACTTCCGCGGCGTCGATTTCTTCGCCGTCGTTTTCTTGGCAGCCTTCTTCGCGACAGTCTTCTTGGCGGCCGTCTTCTTGGCGGCGCGCTTGCGCGGCTGCGTCGGTCCCTTGGCCCGGCGTTCCGCAAGCAGCTCGGCCGCCCGCTCGATGGTGATCTCGGCGACCGAGTCACCCTTGCGCAGACTCGCGTTGGTCTCGCCATCCGTCACATAAGGACCGAACCGGCCCTCGCGGACGACCACCGGTTGGCCGGTGCCCGGATCCGCGCCCAGCTCGCGCAGCGGACCCGCGGCGGCAGCCCGGCGCCCGCGGGTCTTGGGTTGGGCCAGCACTGCCAGCGCCTCATCGAACGTGATCGTGAACAGCCGCTCCTCGTCCTCCAATGACCGGGAGTCGGCTCCGCGCTTGACGTACGGCCCGTACCTGCCGTTCTGCACGGTGATGTCGTCACCGCTCTGGGGATCCGTTCCGAGGACGCGCGGCAACGACAGCAGTCGCAACGCGTCGTCCAAAGTGATGGTTTCGATGCTCATCGACTTGAGCAGCGATGCGGTCCGCGGCTCTTCGCCGTCGAGTGGTTGCGTCGAGACATAAGGCCCGTAGCGCCCGCCGCGCACGACGATGGGTTCGCCCGTCGCCGGGTCTTGCCCCAGCACGCGTTCGTCGCTCTGCTTCTGCAACAACGAGATGGCCTTGTCGACAGTCAGCTCGTCCGGCGGCAGGTCCTCCGGGATGCTGGCCCGCTCCGACGTCGCGCTGTCCGCGCCCTTCTGCACGTAGGGCCCGTAGCGACCGACGCGTACGACGATCGGGTCGCCGGGCTCACCGTCTTCGGTGGGGGCAACACCGATAGGGATCGAGTTGACCTCACGCGCGTCGATCTCGGCGAGCCGATGGTGCACGAGGTCGCGCAGCCCCTCACCGTCGTTGTCCGCGCCGAAGTAGAAAGCACCAAGCCACTGCACGCGTTGCCGTTCGCCGCCGGCGATCTCGTCGAGGTCGTCTTCCATCCCGGCGGTGAATCCGTAGTCGACGAGCCGGGCAAAGTGTTGTTCGAGCAAGCCCACGACGGCGAATGCCGTGAATGACGGCACCAATGCGGTCCCGCGTTTGAACACGTAGCCGCGGTCCTGGATCGTGCCGAGGATCGATGCGTAGGTCGACGGCCGGCCGATGCCGAGCTCCTCCAGCGCCTTGACCAGGCTCGCCTCCGTGTAGCGCGCCGGCGGGTTCGTCGCATGCTGCTGCGGCTGGATCTCCGCCGCCGACAGCGGCATACCTTCGGTCAGGGGCGGCAGCCGGCGTTCGCGGTCCTCGCGCTCATCTTGCTCGTCGTCCGTCTCCTCGACATACGCGCGAAGGAACCCGGGGAACGTGATGACCTTGCCGGTCGCCGAGAACTCGGCGGTACGTCCGCTGCCATTGTCGGCCCAGGCTCCCTCGACCCGGACACTGACCGACTGACCGTTGGCGTCTGCCATCTGCGAAGCCACCGTGCGCTGCCAGATGAGCTCGTAGAGCCGGAACTCATCGTTGCCGAGCTCGCCGCGCACACTCCGCGGCGTTCGGAAGTGGTCACCGGCAGGGCGAATCGCCTCGTGCGCCTCTTGAGCGTTCTTGACCTTGCGCTGGTAGCGCCGAGGCTCGCCCGGCACGTAGTCCGCGCCATACAACTCACGTGCCTGCGACCGCGCGGCCTCGAGTGCGGTGTCCGACAACGTCGTGGAGTCGGTTCGCATATAGGTGATGTAGCCGTTTTCGTAGAGCCGCTGAGCAAGACGCATCGTCACCTGCGCCGAGAACCGAAGCTTCCGGCTGGCCTCTTGCTGCAAGGTGCTCGTGATGAACGGCGGGTATGGCGACCGGCGGTAAGGCCGTTGCTCGACGCTGCGAACCCGGAAGCTGGCGTCGCCGAGACTCCCGGCAAGACCGGTCGCCGCGGCCTCATCGAGTACGACGACATCAGCGGTGAGCTGCCCGGTCTCGTCAAAGTCTCGCCCGGTAGCGACGCGCTTGCCGTCCAGCCCGACCAGCGTTGCCTTGAAAGTCCGCGGCGTCTGCTCGTCGACCGTCGTGTCCGCAGTCTCGAACTCGGCCTCGAGATCCCAGTAACCGGCAGACCGAAAGCGCATGCGCGCGCGTTCGCGCTCGACCAGCAACCGCGTGGCCACGGACTGGACGCGACCGGCGGACAGCCGGGGCATGACCTTCTTCCACAGAACCGGCGACACCTCGTAGCCGTAGAGCCGGTCGAGGATGCGTCTCGTCTCCTGGGCGTCCACGAGGTTGCGGTTGATGTCGCGGGGGTTCTCGACGGCCTCGCGGATGGCCTGCGGGGTGATCTCGTGGAAGACCATCCGCCGGACGGGGACCCGCGGCTTCAGCACCTCGAGCAGGTGCCAGGCGATCGCCTCGCCCTCGCGGTCCTCATCCGTTGCGAGCAGCAGCTCGTCCGCGTCCTTCAACGCGTCCTTGAGCTTGGTGACCTGTTGCTTCTTGTCCGGGTTGACGACGTAGAGCGGCTCGAAGCCGTGCTCGACGTCGACGCCGAGCCGAGCCCAGGGCTCCTTCTTCTTGTCGGCCGGGATCTCCGCGGAGCTGCTCGGCAGATCGCGGATGTGCCCGATCGAGGACTCGACCACGTAGCCAGGGCCTAGATAGCCGGCGATGGTCCGCGCCTTCGCGGGCGACTCGACGATGACGAGCCGCCGCCCGCTATCGCTAGTCGTTGCCTCCGCCACGCCGTTCCTCTTCCTCTCGGGGCCTATGTCAGGCGCCGCGAGCGTAACCAGCCAGCGGCCACTGGGCAGGATCGGCATCCACTGGCGGCTCGCCGACGAGCTCGCGCAACCGGTTGAGCCGCCGGGTTCCGACGATCCGGTATGCGGGCCCGTCCGCACGCGGACCGACCAGCAACCCGGGGATCCCTGCTGCCGCCAGGGCGGCCCCAACGGGAGCCCAGGCGGGCTGATCGTTCGGGCCGAGCGACAAGGTATACATCGCGGGTCCGGCTTGGCCATCGGCCAGGCACCACCACCGTAGCCGGGCGCCGTCCAGCACCCAACCCAGCGGCGGGATCTTCACCGCCCCGCGCGTCCACGCGTCCGCCACCGGCCGCAGCTCTTCACACCACGGAGTGCGTACCGCTATCCCGCGTCTCGGGGCGGCTCCGCCGCTGTCCAGCGGCCCCGCCCGGTCGTCTGCGTCGACGTCCTCCAGCTCAGCGTCCAGCCCAAGAGCGGTCAGCTCCGTTCTGAGCGCATCCACCCGCCAGCCGTCGGCTACGACCACGGTGACGCGCGCTTCCCGGCCGCGGCGGACGACCTGCCCCGAGCCTGCAAGCAGCCCGTCCAGGTCGGCCAGCTGCGGCTCCCGCGCGCCCGCGGAGAACAGCGACATCTGGCTCATCCGGGCCGAGGCTACGCGCTCGGCCCGGCTGCTCCGGCTGGATCAGGGCGCGGCGGCGGTCTCCACGGCCGGCGCCTGCGCGCCGATGTCGAGCTTGCGCCGCTTGCTCACGACCACCGCGCCGACGATGAGGCCGAGCGCGAGGACCCCGACGATGACCCGCACAGCGTTGTTCTGGTGCGGACCGTGGACGCCGTACTTCACGACGGTCGGGACGACGAGCAGCGCGACGAGGTTCATGACCTTGATGAGCGGGTTCAACGCCGGCCCGGCGGTGTCCTTGAACGGGTCACCAACCGTGTCGCCGATGACGGTCGCGGCGTGGGCATCGGAGCCCTTGCCGCCGTAGTTGCCGTCCTCGATCAGCTTCTTCGCGTTGTCCCAGGCGCCGCCGGAGTTGGCCAGCATGATGGCCATGAGGACGCCGGTCGCGATGGCCCCGGCGAGATAGGCACCCAACGGCTCCCAACCGAGCCAGAAGCCGGTCGCGATCGGGGCGAGCACGGCGAGAAGGCCCGGGGTGGCAAGCTCACGCAAGGAGTCCTTGGTGCAGATGTCGACAACGCGCGCGTAGTCCGGCCGAACCGTCCCGTCCATGATGCCCGGGTTGTTGTGGAACTGCTCGCGCACCTCGTGTACGACGCGACCCGCTGCCCGGGCCACGGCATTGATGGCAAGCCCGGAGAAGAGGAACACGACCGACGCACCGATGATCAGGCCGAACAAGACGTTGGGCTTGGACACATCGAGGCTGATCTCGCCCTGGCCGCCGGTGACTGCCGTGGCGAACGAACCGAACAGCGCAGTTGCCGCGAGCACGGCGGTCGCGATGGCAATGCCCTTGGTGATGGCCTTGGTCGTGTTGCCGACCGCGTCGAGTCCGGTGAGCACCTCCGCGCCCTTGGCGTTGACCTCGCCGGACATCTCCGCGATGCCCTGCGCGTTGTCGGAGATGGGTCCGAACGTATCCATCGCGACGATGACACCGACCGTGGTCAGCAGACCGGTGCCGGCGAGCGCGACCGCGAAGAGCGCGAGGATGACGACGCCGTGGCCGAGCAGGAACGCGATGTAGACGGCTGCACCGATGAGGATGGCCGAGTAGACGGCTGACTCGAGACCGACCGAGAAACCGCCAAGGATGACTGTTGCCGGACCGGTCAACGACTGGCGAGCGATGTCCTGCACCGGGCGACGCTCGGTCTCGGTGAAGTAACCCGTCAGCACCTGGATCGCGCTGGCCAGCACCAGGCCGACGAGAACCGCAAGGAAAGCGGTGATGCGGGGGTTGCCGGACAGCTGAGCGACGTCAGCGCGCGCACCCTGAAGGTCGCTGAACTTCGATGGCAGGTAGGCGAACGCCGCGATCAGCACGAGAACCGCGGACACGACCGCGGAGATGAAGAAGCCACGGTTGATCGCCGTCAGGCCGTTGCGGTCGCCGTCGCGTGGCGCGGTGACGAGGATGCCGAGGATCGCGGTGATGACGCCGATCGCCGGGATGATGAGCGGGAAAACCAGGCCCTGCTGGCCGAAGGCGACCTGGCCGAGGATGAGCGAGGCGACGAGGGTGACGGCGTAGGACTCGAAGAGGTCGGCGGCCATGCCGGCGCAGTCGCCGACGTTGTCACCGACGTTGTCCGCGATCGTCGCGGCGTTGCGCGGGTCGTCTTCAGGGATGCCCTGCTCGACCTTGCCGACGAGGTCAGCGCCGACGTCGGCCGCCTTGGTGAAGATGCCGCCGCCGACACGCATGAACATCGCCAGCAGGGCCGCACCGAAGCCGAAGCCTTCGAGTACCTGCGGCGCGTGCTCGTTGAAGATGAGCGTCACGACGCTCGCGCCGAGGAGCCCGAGACCGACCGTGAGCATGCCGACGACGCCGCCGGAGCGGAACGCGACACGCATCGCCGGCTTGGGGCCATCGGTGTTGGCTGCCGCCGCCATCCGGACGTTGGCACGCGTTGCCAGCGTCATACCGGCGAAGCCGACGAAGGCCGAGAACCCGGCGCCGACCAGGAAGAAGAACGAACGGCCGATGCGCGACCCGGTCGTGTCAGCCGGAAGGATGAACAGCAGCGCGAAGATGATCACCGCGAATGGCGCGAGCGTGGTGAACTGCCGGCGCAGGTAAGCCGCCGCGCCCTCTTGAACGGCGCGCGAGATGTCTTGCATGCGCGGCGTTCCTTGGTCTGCACGAAGCACCTCACGGGCGAAGTAGGCCGCCACCAGCAGTGCGAAGACAGCTACGACAGCAACGACGACGAGGATTCCCTTGTCACCGCCGGACACGCTGGCCTTGTGCGCCTCTGCGAGCACAGCGGCGTGGAACATCGGGGACATCCCGTCCTCCTGGTCGAAAACGTTCAACATGAGGGCTCACGCCGACGTGTTGGCGCAGCACCGGCGCCCATCGGCCCGGCGAGAGTGTAGCCAAGAGGGGAACCCCTGTGGTGTCAGGGACCGCCGGGTGCCATGAGATCAGTCGCGGGCCAGGTCATGCGCACCCTGGTGCCGGCTGAATCAGCACTCACTGCAACGTCTTCGACAAGGCCGCTGATGACGGCAAGTCCGAAGCCCGGCGGCAACAGATCCTCGCTGGACTCCGCGGACTGTGACGTCAGCGCCTGCGGATCCAGGTCGCCAAGGTCCGTGCCTTCGACGGACTCCTCGAACGAGCCGCGATCGAGCACCTCGACGCTGAACTTGTCCTGTTCGTCGGTCAGCCGCATCACGATCGGCGCCTGCGGCGCGGCGCCCTGATGCACGTGTACGGCGCGAGAGCAGGCTTCGCCGACAGCTAACCGGACCTCGTCGAGCAGCTGGTCGTCCACGCCGGCCCGGCGTGCCACGGCCAGCGCGATGAGGCGCGCGGTCCGCACATGCGCAGGTAGCGCAGTGAAGCTGACCTCGACTGTCGGCATCCGCGACCGTCAGTCGGTCGCCGTGAGCGCTTCGTCGACAGTGGCGTGGATCGGGAAGACCTTGGTCAGGCCGGTGATGCGGAAGATCTTCAGGATGCGCTCCTGGGTGCAGACGAGCCGCAGGGAACCGTCGTGCGCGCGGACGCGCTTCAACCCGCCGACGAGCACACCGAGTCCGGTGGAGTCCAGGAAGTCGACGTTCTCCATGTCGACCACCAGGTGGTAGTTGCCGCTCGAGACGAGGTCGATGAGCTGTTCCCGCAGCTTCGGCGCCGTGTAGACGTCGATTTCACCGCCCACGGTGACGACCGTGCGGTCGCCTTCGGTTCGAGTCGACAATGACAGGTCCACGCGGTCCTCCATCAGGCGTTCGGAAACTCGCCAGCGGCGCTACCCGCCAGCGAGAGATTCAACCACGCAGGGCGGAAGCGACTGGGGGTGAGGGCATCTGTCAGCGGGTACATGGGGCGCAACGGACACGGCCGGAAGAACCGGTCGGGAGTGAGGAGCCCTCCCCATGCTGCTGCTCGGATTGGTGCTCATGCTGGCCTGTACGGCGCTCGCGGTCGATGCCGTCGTACAAAACGCCTCCGCCTTGCACGCGGTGGCGTTCAACCAATCGATCAACGATGTTTCGCTCGGCGCGCTGTTCGTGGCCGGTGCGGTCGTCGGGCTGCTTTTCGCGCTCGGATTGGCGATGTTCATCGGTGGCATCGGCCGCGCGTCGCGGCGTCGCCGCGAACGCCAGCTGACCGAAAGGCAGAGCGCGGAGGCTGACTCCCTGCGTGCGGAGAACGCACGCCTCGAGCGTCAGCTTTCTGCCGAGCGGACCGACGGCACGGCATATCCGGCTGAGCCGGAGCTGACCAGCGAGACCGCCGGTCGGCATCGCAGCGCGACCTGAGCCGACACCCGGTCAGTCGAGCGGATTGATGCGCTCGACGAAGGAGCGCAGGTGCGCCGCCGCGAGCATCAGTACGGCCATCCCGGCCAGTGCCCGCCACAGCGACTTGGTGTCGAGCACCTGGTGCAGTGAGTGCAGCACCTGGGCCGTTCCCTGAAGCGGCCGCTTCTCCTTGGTCTGCACCGTCTGGTCGGGATAAGCCAGGGTCGGCTTGTAGGTGCCCTGCGGCAGCGGCTTGACCTCTGTCAGCACGGTCGGCAGATCCGGTGCGCCTGCGGCGGTGATGGTCGGCAGCGAGTGCCGCAGGTCGGTGGCGGCCCGGCCGGTCAGCTTGACCCGGTTGTGCGTGCCGCTTCCGCTGCCCGTGCTGCCGGCGCTGCTGCTGTCGGAGCCGGTGGAGGTCGTTCCGCGGCCGCTGCCGGTGCCCTGGCTGCTGTGCGAGCCACCTGTGCTGCCGCCGGTGGAACCGCTGGACGGTGACGGCGGGGGCGGCGGTGCGGGGAAGTTCACGGTCTGACCACTGGACTGATCGGAGCTGACGGCACCGCTGGAGCCCGGTGATGTGTGGCGGCTCGCGGTCAGGAAGAACGTGTCGCTCGTCCCCTGCGCGCCCGAACCGAAATCGACGTTGACGCCGCACCCGTTCGAGTCACAGACCGAGCCGCTGTCCATGCCACCCGGGGTGACGTCGTTGCCGGACGAGTCGACGATGTCGTAGCCCATAAGATCGGGTTCGCTGTTGGGCGACCAGGTGAACGCCACGACGGTGTTGTGCACACTGGCTTGGAAGTTGTTGGGGACCGCCGGCGGCACACGCAGTTGCACCGTGGAAGACGTGGTGGCGGAGCCCGCGGTGAACGTGAACGTGTAGGTGCCGTTGACAGCTTCGGCGCACGGGCTCGCACTCCACGCCGGGCAACTCGTGTCGAACGTCGAGCTCAGCTGTCCGGATTGCAACGGCCCCGCCGAACCGGTCTTCAACGTGTAGTCGCCGGCGCCCGGAACAGTGACGGCGAGCTTCAGCTGGCGGGTGCTCGCGGTGGCGTCGGACGTGCCCTTCACCGTGACGGAATCGTTGTGGTTCAACACATCTCCGTCGCCCAGGTTGCTGCCACCGGCACTCACGCTGATGTTCGTCGCGGCGATGGCGGGCGCGGCCGCGAGCCCCACGATGGCAGCGGTGATGCCGAGGGGAAGGGCGGCGCGGGCGCCGTTGCGGATCATGCGTCGCCGGGTCATGTGGAGCTCACCTTTGCTGGGTGGTCGAGCAGGGTCTTCTTGATCAACGTCAGGCGCAGGACGATGCGGTGGGTGTCGCTGCCGAGCGGGTGGCAGCTGGTCAGGGTGAGCCAATGTCCGGTCCCGAGAGCACCGACCTGGTCGACGACGCCGTAGTCGTTCGGCAAGACGACCCAGGGGTTCGAGTGACCGCCGAACGACGGGACGACGCGATAGGTGCAGCGGGCGAACGGGGTGATGAGGTCGACCGTGTCCCCCGGACGCATCTCGTCGATCTTGTTGAACGGCCGGCCATAAGTTGTGCGGTGCCCGGCGATGCCGACGTTGCCCGCGTCGCATGGGTACGGCGTGGTCACGTAGTGCCCGGCGCCGGCCTCCAGTGCTGCGAGCGTCGTTCCCTCAACGACAACCGTGTTGACCTTGACGCGTGAGTTGTTGATGACGAGCTTGGTCAGACCCTTCCCGACCGGCACATGGTGCAGCAGGTAGCGCTCCTGGAAGCCGGGGTCGCTGAGCTTGAGCTCCACGTGTCGCTGCTGATAGCGGTTGAAGACGTCAGTGACCGCCGGGAACGCGAACATGCTGACGCCGGACAGGGCCAGGAGGACTGTCAGCGCGGAGATCGCGCGCCGTCCCCCGGACCGGACCATGCTGAGTGCGAGGAGCGACCCCACGGAGCGGGGCGAACCGGTGGCGACCGGCAGGAACGACGCAGTCGGGGCGGCTGGGCCGATCTCCTGCGTCATGGTTGTCCTCCCCGGCGGCGATGTGCCTTCGCATGTCTCGTCAGACAGACCAACGAGGTTGACCTCGCCAGGTTACGACGGCAACCGGGTTGGGTGGGTTCCATCCGAAACGCCGGTATTTGCCGGTCCTGCCCGTGCTCGGGATCGCACCGGACCTGCCCAGGCAAGCGGACCGGGCGGGGTCAGCGCGACCTCAACCGTCACGACCGGGCCCGCAACGACACAGTCGGTCAACGTGGCACGGTCACGTTGCGCCGTCGCCGAAGCGGCGGCGCAAGCCGCAGCGGGATCCAGACCGCCTTCGGCAGCGCCGGAGAGCGCCGCGGAGTCCGCGATCGCGGCCGCCCGGTGCCGGACCTGGATCGCGGTTGCACTGACGGCGGACAGCCCGGCCGCCGCCCAGATCACGAGCACCGTGATCAGGGCCCAGACCGTCGCTGACCCGTCGTCGTCAGCGCGCCTCACGGCGGGGGTCCGGGTTCGACCGGTTCGGCGAAGGACCCGCCGACTGCAAGGCCGGACAGCATTCCGCCGACGATCGGCAGGTGCATGGCGGCCTGCACGGAGACGCTGACCTCGCCGTCAACGGTTCGGACGTCGATGTCGGCGCCCGACGGAGCGGCCTCGCGGGCGGCGGCAACGACGACTGCCGTTGTCTCGCCGCGCGCGGCGAGCCGAGCGGCGATCTGGGCGGCGTCAGCGCACCGCAGCCGCATCGTGAACAGCGTCACGGCGATCAGTCCTGCCAACGCCACGACGACGATCGCCGGCAGCACGACAGCAAACTCCGCGGTCACCATGCCGGCCTCTCGCGAGTCGGCGGCTGGACGTGAGTTGGAGCGCGGCCCGACCGGGTCGCGCGGGATCCGGTCGGGCCGTCTCCACATGATCAGCGGACCTAGAAGAGACCGAGGTGGAGAGCGTGGCTGATGACGTCAGTGACGAGCTTGATAACCGAGGTGCTGGTGAGGATCTTGTAGAGCACTCCACCGAAACCACACGCCGCCACTGTCCCCACGGAGTACTCAGCCACCGTCATGCCTTCGTCGCCCCGCTGCTGCAGTGCGTGGATCAGCCGACGCATGTCGTCTCCTTTCTCACCGGCGTCCGGCCGGCGCGGCGCCGGTCAGTGACCGGCCTGGCCAGACTGCGCTGCGGGGGAAGGCGAAACGGGGCCGTCGGGCCGAGGTGTGGACACCGCACGACCTCGAGGCTCTGTGGGTAACTGTCAGTGGAGACTGCGCAGCAGTCCCAGCACGAGCGGTACGACGCCGACCGCCACGAAGGCCGGGAGAAAACACAAGCCGAGTGGCAGTACCACCCAGACCGAGGCACGCGCCACGCGTTGTTCGACCGTCGTGCGTTCTCTGCTGCGCATGCGCGCCGCGACGCGGGTGAGCTCAGCGGCGACGGCTGCACCGGAGCCGGCCGTTCGCACGCATGCCCGGGCGACCGGTGCCAGCTCCTCGGCTGCGAGCCAGCTGGCCCACGCCTGCTCGGGCGGTGCGCCCTGACGCAGTTCGTCGACCACGGTCGCGGACCGCTGGCGTAGCCAGGTGCCGGCGGGGACTGTCGCCGCTGCCAACGCGTCGGCCGTCGCGGCCCCGGCCGACAGGCACGCCGCCATGAGATCGGCCGCCAGCGCGAGCTCATCAGGCCGCGGCGACGGCTTGCTGCGCATGCGGGCACCGACCACGCTTGCGACCGCCAGCAGCCCGATCAACCACAAGGACAGCCCGACAACGACTGCGGCCACAACCGCGAGGCCGGCCGCGAGGGCGATCGGTCGGCGCAGCGCCGGGGCCGCGGCTACGGCCTCGTTTGCTGCTGAACAGCCGTCGGCTTCGGTCAGCTGCCGAACCCGATCGGCCGGACGCCGAGGACGTGGCCAACACAACGCTCCCGCGACGACGGCGACAAGGACGAGCAGCGTCATCGCAGCGCCCGGCGGGTGATCGCCGCCGTCCACGCGACGCCGATCGCATCCAACGTCAACCCTGCACCGAGCAGCGCCCACCCGATCAGGCGGTGCAGCAGCAGCTGCACCGGATTCGCACCCAGCGCCTGTCCGAGCGCGAGCCCGATCAACGGCAGGCTCGCGAGCAGGAACATCGTGGTACGCGGCCCGGCCAGGGCTGCGGCCAGTGCCGCGCGCGAGCGCTGCTCGGCGTCGAGCACGTCGCCGAGGCGATCGAGAACGTCGGCGACCGCTCCACCGGCTTCGGCCGTGACGTCCCAGGCCGCCGCGACGCCGAGGAAGCCACCACAACCCGGTAGGGCCGCCACCCGGCGCAGCTCGTCACCCGGGCTGGCCCCCGACGCGATGGCAGCGGCTGCTTCGGACAGTGGCAGCGCCAACGGCGTCGGCAGCTCGGCAACCAACGCGAGCGCTCGGCTCGGCGGTCGGCCGGCGCGTAGCTCAGCCGCCAACGCGAAAACCGACTCAATCGTCGCGACTTCGGCAGCGGCGATCGCGCGACGCCGACCGAGTCGTCGACGCAGTCGATCGGCGAGCACCCCCCAACCGCGAGGAGCCGGGCGAGACGCGGGACGGGGTTGGAGCGCTGCCAACCTGGCGGCACGAGCCGGGCGGCCGGTGATGGCCAGCCATCCGAGTGCGATCGCGGCGGCCGCCACGAGCGAGGTCACCGGCTGCCAACCCGCTGGGTGAATTCGCGCGCAAGGGGGCCTTCGATGACGTCGCCGGAACGAAACACATAGGCAGGCACTGCGCTGACGAGGCCGTCGATGCCGGGCCGTAGCAACGCAAGGCCGCAGACGCGGCGAGCACCATCGCGATCGCGGCGGAGATGAACGACCGCATCGATCGCGGCAGCGAGCTGACTGTGCACGGCCGGTCGTGGCAGGCCGGCCGCCGCGCCCAGCGCTTCGAATCGTGCGGGCACGTGTTCTGCCCGGTTGGCGTGAATCGTGCCGGAGCCGCCTTCGTGCCCGGTGTTCATCGCGGCGAGCAGGTCGACAACCTCACGGCCACGGACCTCGCCGACGACGAGTCGGTCCGGACGCATGCGCAGTGACTGACGCACGAGATCGGCAAGCTCGACACCACCGGCGCCTTCGGCGTTGGGCAGCCGCGACTCGAGCCGGACGACGTGCGGATGCGCCGGACGCAACTCGGAGGCGTCTTCGACCAGCACCATCCGCTCGGCCGGATCGACGAGCGAGAGCAGCGTCGAGAGGATCGTTGTCTTACCGGTTCCGGTGCCACCGGTGACGACAAAGGCCGACCTGCTGCCCACGAGCTCCCGCATGAGGTCGGCTCCCGCCGGCGGCAGGGATCCCGCCGACACGAGGTCGTCAAGCGTGAACGTTCGACGTGGCGGCAGGCGCAGGGACAGGTGCGTGCCGGCGGGAGCCAACGGTGGCAGTACGGCGTGCAGGCGAGTGCCGTCCTTGAGCCGGGCATCGGCGAACGGCACCGCGTCGTCGAGGCGGCGCCCGCACGCATTCACGAGCCGCTGGGCGAGGCGGCGTACCGCGCCTTCGTCGCTGAGGACAACGTCGGTCGGCTCGAGTCCGCGGCCCCGATCGATCCAGACGACGCCAGGTCCGTTCACGAGAACATCGGAGACATCGGGGTCGTGCAGCAGCCGCTCGAGCGGTCCCGCACCGATGACTTCCGCCGTGATGACGCCGATCGAATCGAGCAGCTGCGCCGATCCGGCGGCCGGAGCCTGCGCCCGCAACTGCCGGGCGACGTCGATGTCGTCAGCGCCGTCACCGAGCCGGCGCCTGACAGTGCCGAGAAACGCGCCGTCAGGATCCACTGGCCCGGTCCAGCGGATTCGCCACCGGGTTCACGGTGAGCTGCTCCCACAACCTTGCTGCCGCTTCCCCAAGGCGCGAACGCTTCAGCGCGCGGTGCAACTCGCCCTGATCAGCGGCGGCAGCCAGCCGCGGCTCGGTCCGCACGGTGTGCGCGATCGGCTGCCCCAGCGCGGTCATCACGCCGCGCGGGTCCAGCCGGCTGCGGGCGTCGGTGCGCAGAACGACGCGCATGTCGTCGCACTGACCGCCGACGCGCCCAAGCGCCGCGGTGGCCGCCGCGACGCCGCGGACCTCGCAACGCACAACGAGAACGAGCGCATCACACGCCGCGACGACGACGTCCGCCCCAGCCGAAGGCCAGCGCGGCAGGTCGGCAACGACCGGCGTGTTGCCGCGACGCGCAGCGGTGACCACAGCCGACACCGCCTCGGCAGACGCCTCGTCCGCTCCATCCGCCTGTCCGGGCCGGCCGCACGACAGCACGGCGATTGACCCCAACCGCGGGAGCCGGTCCCGCAGCGCCAAGGAAGGTACGACGCCACGGGCGGCGGCCAGGTCCGGCCACCGCAAACCGCCGGCATCCTCCAACCCGACCAGCAGGTCCAGACCGCCGCCGCGTGCATCGAAGTCGACGAGCGTCGCCGCCCGGCCGTCCGCCGCCGCAGCCAGACCCAACGCGACGGCCAGGGTGGACGCGCCGGCGCCGCCGGAGGCACCCAGCACGGCGACCAGCGGCCCCGCCGCGCCCGGCGTCTCCCGGGCGAGTGCCAGGACGTCGACGAGCCGGCCGGAGTCGCGCGGGAGCGTCATGACCGCGCGGGCCCCGACACCGACGGCGACTCGCCAGCTGTCGAGGTCGTCGGGGCGCTCGGTCAGGACGACGACCTCGGCCCCGGGCATGTCCGGGAGATCGGGCAGGTCCCCGGCGGCCGCATCGACGAGGAGCACGGCAGCGCGGCGCGCGCAGCGGGCCAGGGCCCCTCGGTCCGCGACGACGCTGAGCGACTGGTCCGCGGCCGCACACAACCGGCGTACCTCGGCGGCGAAACCATGGTTGTCGCTCACGAGAACCACACCATCCGTGGGCATGCCACCTCCTCGACCGATCGAGGATCGGTGCCGACGGTGGCAACCGCAGGCGGTCGGGGCCGACCTGTGGAAGGCGGTGGCGTGCGCGCAGCCTGGGGAAACCCGCGGGCAAAGGAACCCGGACATGAGACGACCCCCGCCGGGGGGGTAGCGGGGGCCGTCGCGAGATCCGACTCCGGGGGGGACGAGCCGGACCGTTCTGGGACGCGGGTCTGGCCCGCGAGGCAGCGGATGAGATTCCCAACCCCTATTGCGCCAAACCTGGCCACCCAAAAATTTCTTCCAGGTTCACCCCATCAGATTGGGGGCTAGGCAAGCGGCGGAGACAGCGCTAGAAAGAGCGGTACGGGCCAAGTAGCGCGAGTGGCGTCGTTCCCTCCGATACGAGGCCCGCGCACGAATACCGGGCACCCACGCGGGCGTCAGCCGCTGAGGCAGCCGAGTCCGGGGCTTGACCCCGGCCGGCGATGATGAGCCGGCGCTTGGTCACCCGGTGGCCGTGCCAGTGAACGGCGTCCCTGAGGGGCGCCGTTCGCATGTTCGGGGTGGTCTGATGGTCTGTAGCCGATACATGACGCAGACGGAGGCGACCGGAGATGAGCACTAGCGACGAGCAGTCGCTCGGCGACCTCGTAGCCGTGGCGACGCGCGACCTCTCCCTCCTGGTGCACAAAGAGGTCGAACTCGCCAAGGTTGAGATCAAGGCCGAGCTCAAGCGGGCGGGTATCGGTGCAGGTCTTTTGGGCGGCGCCGGGTTCATCAGCTACTTCGCCCTGCTGTTCCTCGCTGTCGCCGGCGCGCTCGGCATCTCCGACGGTGG